>Ga0194043_1000161_pt1 | contig 33700 bp, 27 predicted proteins | sample JunL4415m_MetaG_FD_161274 | JGI IMG/M metagenome (GOLD analysis project Ga0194043, IMG submission 161274) | Anoxic zone freshwater microbial communities from boreal shield lake in IISD Experimental Lakes Area, Ontario, Canada - Jun2016-L442-15m | ecosystem: Environmental > Aquatic > Freshwater >...
ACCCTGGCGTGCTGTTGCCCGAGGCCTGAGTCGGCCAGAGCGCCTAGAGCTTCGACAACACCACGCCGTAGATCGCTGCGAAATGCAGCCCAGCACCCACGATGGTGAACACGTGAAACACCTCGTGATAGCCGAACACTTGCGGCCACGGATCGGGTCGCTTGAGGGCATACACCAATGCGCCGATTGTGTACGCCACGCCGCCACCCAGGATGAGTGAAAAACCCAGCGGCCCGAGCCCGTTGTAGAGCTGCGTGAAGGCAAACATTGCCGACCAACCCACCAGCACGTACACGGCGGCAAAGAGCCAACGCGGCAGATGAAACGGCAGCCACTGCAGAGTGATGCCGACGACAGCACCACCCCACGAGATGCAGAGCACCACGAGTTGGTAGTTGCCGCTGAGGCCCACGACGGCAACCGGTGTGTACGCGCCAGCGATTGCAAGGAAGATCGTGCAGTGGTCAAGTTTCGACATCAGCTCTCGCGCCCGAGGTGTCCAGCGCAGGCGGTGGTACGCAGCCGACACGCCAAACATCGCTGCCGTGCCCAGAACGTAAATCACCATCAAGCCTGAGCCACGTGCCGTATCGCCCGCCCGGGCAATCAGTATCGATCCGAGAACCAGCAAGACACCAAGAGCGACCACATGTGACCAACCGCGCAACAACGGCTTGATCAAGAGGGGCGGTTCGGACACATCGTGGGCATGCAACTCGGCGTGCGGTTCTGAAATTGTGTCCATGACCACACGGTACTGCCCGCCAACAGTGCGGTTGGTCGGGGCTTCAACGCGGGTCGAACACTGTTTCACGCTCAAGATGCACCGCTCACGCGCCGATACCCATGTCAGAGCAAGAAAGTGGGTTGTTGTGCAGGTTCAGTCACTGACATGGGATACGCAAGGCGGATGGTCATCGCCATTGCCCGATCCCGACGATCGAGACACATTGGTGTTGGCCTTTGCAGACACGCGCCTCCGTGCGCATCCAGACCAACCGCTGCAGGAACTCAGCGACCTGTACGCAGCAAAGTCGGTGCTCGGCTGTTCCACCGCCGGCCAGATCAGCGGTGAGGCGTTAGCCGACGATTCGTTGGTTGCTGTGATCGCTCGCTTCGATCGCACTCAAGTTCTGTCGGCATCAGTAGAGGTCGACGCTGCCGGCGGCGCCCGCCGTGCTGGGCGACAGCTCGGAGCCGCACTGAAACATAAGAATCTGCGCGGCGTGTTCGTGCTGTCCGACGGCCTCACCGTGAACGGCACATCGCTGGCCACTGGCATCAGCGAAATGCTGCCTGGAGTGCCCATCTCCGGTGGGCTCGCAGGCGATGGCGACCGCTTCGATACCACTTGGGTACTGGCCGATGGGCAACCGCGCACTGGCTGGGTCACAGCCGTTGGATTCGTTGGCGACCATGTAGAACTCGACTTCGGCTCTGCCGGAGGATGGGACATCTTTGGTCCGCAGCGACTTGTCACGCGCAGCTATCACAGCACGCTCTACGAGCTCGACGATCGCTCGGCGCTCACGTTGTATCGCGAATACCTCGGCGACAAAGCCGAGGGCCTGCCAGCCGCAGCGTTGCGCTTTCCGTTGTCGCTGAGCGACCTCGATGGCCACACCACGGTGCGCGCCGTGCTCGCCACCGACAACGAAACCGGCAGCCTGCGCTTTGCCGGCGACATAGCTCAAGGTTCGATGGCCCAGTTGATGTGTGCATCGAGTGAGCGATTGGTCGAGGGAGCGAATCGCGCTGCGGTCATGGCGACTACGGGACGCGAGCAACTTGCCATCGCTGTGAGTTGCGTCGGTCGCAGAATGGTGTTGGGACAACGAACGGAAGAAGAACTCGAGGCCATTGTCGAGGGCCTCGCCCCCGATGCAGTGGTCGCCGGTCTCTACAGCTACGGAGCACTCTCGCCCACCGGCGGCACATGCGAACTGCATAACCAGACGATGACGATTACCACAATCGGCGAAAGGTCAACATGAGCGACCTCCCTACAGCCAACGACACACTCAGTCGACAACTTCGCCGCCTCGGAATCGACGGCGAGACTCCAAACGCCACCCAATGGGCTGCTCTCTTACAACGCGTCGCAGAGACATACAACGAGCACAGCAGCGACCGAGAGCTGCTTGAGCGCTCACTCGAAATCTCATCGCGCGAGATGCGCGACCTCTTCGATGAACTGCAGCGCGTGTCCGAAGGTCAGCTTGCGTTCGAGCGAGACCGACTGCAGGCGGTGTTCGATGCTGTCGACACGGCGCTACTCGTTGTCGATCAGCACGGCATCGTGAACGCGGCGAACCCTGAAGCTGCGCGACTGCTCGGCTCGCGAGCGCGCCTTGTCGGTTCTTCGCTTGCATCGCTGCTCAATATCGGAGCCACAGCCGATTCCGGGCGGTGCCTGCTCGACGAGAACGATGTCGCTGCAATCCTGCAGGCTCATCGGTGGCAGGCCGACGGCATCTACCTCAGACCCCACGGCCGCGCCCCGTTTCCAGGTGACTGCGCGATCGTGCCATTCGAAGGTGGCCCCACCGACGACAATGCCAAAGGCGCAGTGGTCGTCATCACCGACAACACTCATCGAGTTGCCGAACAGACACGATGGGGATGGGAAGCCACCCACGATTCGCTCACCGGTCTCAGCAACAAGAGCGCCTTTATGGGCTTACTCCAGCATGCTCTCGACGTTGCCGATCACAACGGACTGTGGCCGTCATTGCTGGTGGTCAACATCGACTGGTTCAAGTCGGTCAATGACCACCTCGGCACACGCACCGGTGATCGGCTGCTGGTAGAGACCGCTCGGCGCATCGAACAAACGGTTCGTAAGGTCGATGCAATCGCTCGTCTCGACGGTGGCGAGTTCGCAGTTCTGTGTGAGGCCATGGAACGACCCGACATCGCGGTACTTGAAGCAGCGCGTCTCATCGGGGCAATCGAGGCACCATTTCATTTCGATGGAGAGGTCGTACACGTCACGGCATCGGTTGGGATCGCGCTCGCCCATGAGGCATGCCGGTTCGCCGACAAATTGCTGCAGAACGCAGACCTCGCGGTGTTTCAAGCCAAGGCAAATGGCCGCAACCGTATGGAGACCTTCGACGACATGGTGCGTCCTGAGACGCGACGTCGCATCAACATGGAGCGGGCGTTACGCGAGGCGATCGACAACGATGGTCTGTCGGTCGTGTACCAGCCAATCTTCGACATCGAGTTCGATCGTGTCGTGGCTTTTGAGGCACTCGCTCGCTGGCACGATGCAGCCCTCGGCGCTGTTGCCCCCGACGAGTTCATTGCTCTTGCTGAGGACGCCGGATTGATCACTGCAATCGGAGACCGAGTACTCGAGATTGCGTGCCGCGATGCCTCGACATGGCTGGGTGCCGCTGGTCGACCGATTGATCTGCACTTCAATGTGTCGAGCCGTCAGCTCAGCGCCTCGACGTTTGTGAACTTCCTCGGGCGCGTGCTCAAGCACCACCATCTTGCTCCCGAGAACCTCACCCTCGAACTCACCGAGTCGATGTTTCTCGACAATCCCGAGCGCTCAGAAAATCGACTGAATGCGCTTCGTGACATTGGTATCCGCATCGCGATCGACGACTTCGGAACGCTGTATTCATCCCTCGCTCAGCTGCATCGATTCCCCATCGATGTGGTGAAGCTCAATCGCCAGTTCGTGTCGAACCTTATCGAGACACCACAGAACCGGCACACCTTGCAGGCCGTGGTCGAATTCGCTGCGGGCTTCGATTACACCGTCGTTGCCGAGGGCGTAGAGCACGCAACCGAACTCGAAGTTCTCCGCGAGCTCAAGTGCGATCGAGCGCAGGGCTACTTCCTTGGTATTCCGTTGCCACCCGCCGAAGCATTGTTGCTCGCTGCGGCCTCGACCACGAGGGCCTTTGTCGACAGCGATCAGGGCGACCGCTAAACGCTCGCCGCAGTCGTACCGGTCAGGTTCCGAAACCGAAGCCGAGATCTTCGGCGGTAAGCATCGGCACGTAGGCGATGCCTGCCTCGGCCGCCATCGCGGCACACGTGCCACCGCGATCGACGATGACCGTGATGAGAACCGGAATAGCGCCGAAGGCTTGCACCGCCTCGACCGCCTCCATCAACGAGGTACCGCGAGTAACGGTGTCTTCGGTAATGACCACTCGATCACCAGGGCTCAGCGCTCCGGCGATACGACCAGTAATGCCATGGTCCTTTGCTTCCTTGCGCACGCTGAAACTACGCAAGCTCAAGCCGCGGGTAGCGCCAACTGCAGCAATGCCGAACGCCACCGGATCGGCACCCATCGTGAGGCCACCGATCGCGTTGGCGTCGGGTGGAATGAAGCTGAGCGCAACATCTGCCACGAGCACAATGCCGTCGGGACGACACGCTGTCTGCTTGGTATCGAGGAACCACGAACTCTTCGCTCCCGACTTAAGCGTGAAGTCACCCCGCTTCACCGAGTAACGAATGACATGGTCGCGTAACGCTGCTCGAGCCGGATCGAGTGGTGGAAGTTCGTTGGTCACGCCCCGACCGTAGTGTGTCGGCCCGCTATTACTTCGAACGGTTGTCGCTACTTCGAACGGTTGTCGCGCATCAACACTTCTTGAGCAATGGTCGCCACATGTGTGCCGTCGGCCGCGAATACGTGACCTATCGAGAGTCCCCTGCCGCCAACAAAGCTGTGGCAGGTGAAGTCGTGCAGGTGCCATTCATCGGCCTTCACCGGTCGGTGAAACCACATCGTGTGATCAAGGCTCGCCGAGAACTGAGCTCCCTGACGTTCTTCTTCGGGCTCAAGACCCATTGGGTGCGCCCGAACCACTGCATCGGTAGGCAGGTCATCAGACAAGTAGGCGAGGGTGCAGATGTGTAGTAGCGGGTCGTGACCCAAACTGCCATTGGCCTTCAGCCACGCCGCCGACCGGCCAGCGCCGGTGCGACCATCGGCGGGCAGATACTTCGTGGGCACCCAGCAGCGATCGAAGACATCGGACCATGAGTCGTGCTTGAGTTCATCGGGCGACGGCAGGTTCAACGGCATTCCCACCGTTTCGATGTCTACCGATGGCTCGGCGCGTTGAAACGAGGCCTCAAGATTCAAGATGGCTCCCACGGCTTGGCGAGCGACTACTCGACGCGTGCAAAAGCTGCGTCCGTTGCGAATGCGATCGACCTCGTAGCGCACCGGTTCTGCATGGTCACCCCGCCGAATGAAATAGGCGCGCAGCGAATGTGGCACCAATTCGGGATCAACCGTGGCTGCGGCTGCCCGCAATGCCTGCGCAACAATCTGCCCGCCATACAGGCCACCCCATGGATATTGGGGGCCAATGCCTACAAATGTGTCGGCGCCATGGGGTGAGAGTTCGAAGAGTTCGTGGGCATCCATGAAGGCAATAACGGTACGAGACAAAGAACACAATCGTTCGCTTGATCGGCATCGAATATCAGATCTATACTGTTTTCATGGCAAAGCGTGGACCCAAAGGACCAATGACCGACGAGCACAAAGCAGCATTGGCTGCCGGTCGCTTCGAAGGCCGAGCCGTGCGCGACTATCTCGATGTGCTGCGGAATTCAAAGCCAAAGCGCGGACGCAAGCGCACTGCTGAATCGATTGCCAAGCGTTTGGCCGCAATCGACGCCGAAATTCTCGACGCAGATCCGATCCGCGAACTGAAACTGGTGCAAGAGCGCCTCGATCTTCAGGCCGAACTCGCCGCTGGCGACGACACCGTAGACATCAGTGCGCTCGAGGCCGAGTTCGTCAAGGTGGCCAAGGCGTACAGCGCTCGCAACGGCATCAGCTACGCGGCTTGGCGGGCAATTGGCGTTGAGGCTTCGGTCCTCAAGGCTGCTCGCATCGCTCGCAGCGATTCGTAGCGATTCGTAGCGAGCGACGGCGATGAGCCCTCAGCTCAGCCGATCGAGAGCCTCAAACACTCGATCTACGTGACGCAAACTGCGATGCACATCGAACGCTGCATCAAGCACTGCTGCATCGATTGCAACCCGACTATCGAGTTCGAGTAGTTCACGAAATGCAATTCCTTGGTCCCAAGCCCGCATCGCGTTGTCCTGCACAATTCGATACGCATCGTCACGGCTGAGGCCCGATTGCACCAGAGCCAACAACACTGGCTGACTGAATACCAGCCCAAGACTGGCCTCGAGATTGGCCAACATTCGCTGCGGAAACACCTGCAATCCGAGCAACAATTTGCGCATTCGATTGAGCACATAATGTGCCAATAGGGCCGAATCGGGCAACACAATGCGCTCGACGGAGCTGTGCGAGATATCTCGCTCGTGCCACAGTGCCACGTCTTGCATACCGGCCTGCAAGTTGCCTCGCAGCACCCGCGAGAGGCCACTGACGGTCTCGGCTGAGATCGGATTGCGCTTGTGCGGCATCGCTGACGAACCCTTTTGGCCGACCTTGAAGCCCTCTTGTACCTCGCGCACCTCGGTGCGCTGCAGGTGGCGCAGCTCAACCGCAATCATCTCCATCGTGGAGCCAACCGCTGCGCAGGCCCACAAGAACTCGGCATGGCGATCGCGTGCAATCACCTGAGTGGCCGGCACGGGCGTGAGACCAAGCTTCTCGCCAACGAACGCTTCGACCGACGGATCGACATTGCTATAGGTGCCAACCGCGCCACTGAGCTTGCACACCGCCACAGCGCTGCGTGCGGCACGAAGGCGCTCGCGGTCGCGATCGATCTGTAGGGCCCAGAGCGCCACCTTCATGCCAAACGTTGTGGGCTCGGCGTGCACACCATGGGTGCGACCGATCATCACCGTGTCGCGATGCGTGATAGCGAGTTGCTTCACCACGTCAAGCAAGGCCGAAGCGGAATCAATCAACAGATCGCAGGCGTCGCGCAGCATGGCGCACCAGGCAGTGTCGACAACATCGCTACTGGTGAGGCCGTAATGAATCCATGAACCAGCAGGCGAACCAATCGCCGCTTGCACGACATCGACGAATGCGGCGACATCGTGATCGGTGACAGCTTCGCGATCGAGCACCGCTTGCACGAATGCGTCGTCGATGACCGGCGCACGATTGCGACACTGCGCAGCATCGGCGGCAGGCACGAGGCCTAGCGCCACGTGCGCATCGGTGGCCAGCAACTCGATGTCGAGCCAGCGCCCGAAGCGAGCGGTGTCGCTAAACACAGCTGACATTTCGGGGAGGGCGTACCGGGGGATCATTGGCTCACGACCACAGCAGGTAGTCGTCGCGCTCGGCGCCAACACCGACAATGCGAATGGGAACTCCGACTTCGCTCTCGACAAGGCGCAAGAAGTCTTGAGCCTGGGAAGGCAGCTGCCCAGGCTCGCGAACCGCTGCGAGCGACTGGTTCCAGCCCGGCATGTCGACAAACACCGGCTCGACATCGGCGAGAAGCTGCATGCGGTCGGGGTAGTTGCGCAGTGTGGTATCGCCCACCCGATAACCAACACACACTCGAACCTGCTCGAACGTGTCGAACACATCGAGCTTGGTGAGGGCCAGCTCGGTGAGCGAGTTCAGCCGCACCGCTTGACGAAGCATGACGCAGTCGATCCAGCCCGGCCGACGACGACGACCCGTTACCGTGCCGAATTCGCGGCCGATATCGACCAACTTGTCACCGAGTTCGTCGGTGAGTTCGGTGGGAAACGGACCCGCGCCCACGCGAGTTGTGTAGGCCTTAGTGATGCCCACGATGCGGTCGATGTCGCGAGGGCCGAGGCCGGTGCCTACGCACGCCCCACCCGAGGTGGGGTTCGACGAAGTGACGTATGGATACGTGCCGTGGTCGAGATCGAGGAACGTGGCTTGGGCCCCTTCGAGCAGCAATTGGTGGCCGGCCGCCAAGGCATCGTGCAGTTCGCTGACGGTGTCGCCCACGTATGGTGCGAGCCGAGCGGCCAACGTAGAGAACTGCTCGACGATGGCATCGACATCGAGCACTGCCGCCCCAGCCGCAGCGAGCGCGACATTCTCTGCAGTGGCACGTTCTTTGAGAGCGATCGCAAACCCACTTGCATCGAGAACATCGCCCGCCCTGATGCCAACTCGGCGGGCCTTGTCGGCGTAGGCGGGCCCAATGCCCTTGAGCGTGGTTCCGATCTTGTCGTCGCCGCGGCCCGCTTCGGCGTGAGCGTCCCACGCTTGATGCCACGGGAAGATGAGATGGGCATGGCTACTCACGATGAGTCGGGCGCATGAGATGCCGCGACGCTCGAGCGTGTCGATCTCGTTGAACAAGGTGATCATGTCGACAACAACGCCGTTGCCGATGACCGGCACAACGTGGTCGTACAAAATACCGCTGGGGATGAGTTGCAGCGCATAGCGCTCGTCACCGACAACCACCGTGTGGCCGGCATTGTGACCGCCCTGATACCGAACGACGTATCCGTGCTCTTTCGAGAGGAGGTCGATGACCTTGGCCTTGCCTTCATCGCCCCACTGGGCTCCAACTACAACGGTGACAGGCATGCACGCTCCAAAAAGCCGGATTCATAGAGAACAGGCGAACGTGATGTAACCCTAGTGTCCCGCGCGCCCAATCCTTGTACCGTTTCGACCATGACTGTGATGCGACGGATGCGTTGGGACGACATGAGCGAGGCCGATCGCGCAGCGCTCTGCCATCGCGGGCTCGACGACATCTTCGATCCGGCGCTGCGCGAGTCCATCGGTCGCATCATCGAAGACGTGCGCGTCAACGGCGACGACGCCGTTTGCCGAGCCCTTCGCGACTTCGATCACATTCGGCTCGAGCCGCACCAGCTGCGCGTCAGCGAGGCCGAACTTGCCAACGCCACCGTGTCGGTAGCAGTTGATGCAGCTATCGACGAAGCGATTGCCCACCTGCGCACGTTCAACAACGCCGTGCGCGAGCGCGCCAGCGATTGGGTCGTCGAAAGCGAACCAGGTCTGTTCGTGGGCGAAAAGATCACGCCTATCGCATCGGCCGGATTGTTTGTTCCTAGTGGCAAGGCCAGCTATCCATCGGTGGCGTACCAACTTGGAGTTCCGGCAACTGTGGCTGGCGTACCCGAGATCGCGCTCGTCGTTCCGCCAGTGCCCGGCAGCGCCGGCGAAGTTGATGCCGCTGTATTAGTGGTGTGCCGCAAGCTCGGACTCAACAACGTGTTCCGCGCAAACGGGCCCGCCGGAATTGCTGCGCTCGGGTTTGGCACGCACTCCTTCCCACAGGTACGCAAAGTTGTGGGCCCCGGTTCGCCGGCCGTCACCTGCGCCCAGGTAGAGATGCAGCGCCACGGCGTGGCCACGATGATGCTGCTCGGTCCTACCGAAAGCGTGGTGCTCGCCGACGACAGCGCCGACCCAATTCGTCTCGCAGCCGACCTACTCATCGAGGCCGAGCACGGCACCGACTCAGCTGTTGTGTTGGTGACCACCTCGATCGAGTTGGCCGACAAGACCGACCTCGAGCTTGCCCGTCAACTCAATCTGCTCCCCGAGGTTCGCGCCGAAGCGGCGCGGGCTGCGCTTGGCGTGAACGGTGGGTGCGTTGTCGTTGCGTCGCTTGCCGCCGCAGCGGCGGTGGTCAACCGCTACGCGCCAGAGCACCTGCAATTAGTTGTGCACGAATCAGTCCAGCAAAGCACGCTCAATCTGCTCACCGAGGCCGGCGAGATTCTGGTGGGCCAGCACACCCCATTTAGCGCGGCCAACTATGTGCTCGGTTGCCCAGCGTCATTGCCCACAAGTGGTTTCGCCCACGTGTCGTCGGGTATCACGGTCGAGACCTTCTTGAAGCGCACGGCGATCGCCACATCCGACGAGAAGGCCATGCTGAGGTTGGCACCATCAATCATCGCCCTTGCCGACCACGAAGGCTTCCCAGCTCATGCAGCTGCATTGCGTCTACGAATGGGTCGTTAGACCCACCGAGAGCGCACACTCCTTGACAGCAACTTGACCCCCCCATTCAGCCATCTCCATTAGGTTGACGCTGTGTTATTTCGCCGGCGGAACGACGAACTTCATGGCGGTGTTTGGCGCTCTGTAGCAGGCTTTTCTGTCGCGGGAGTTCTGGCAGTTATCGCTGTCGGTTTCGGGCTTGTCGTTGTCGGTCGTCGCGTTGGCGAGCGAGAAGCAATCGCTAGTGCCCGCACGCAGACGATTCAGGTCGCTCGCGAAATTGTCGAACCCTCGGTGACAAACGGACTCGCTTCGGGAGACCCAACATCTGTTCTCGCCATCGACGACCTGGTGCGCCGATTCATCATCAGCAAAGACGTCGTACGCGTCAAAGTCTGGCGAAGCGACGGCCGCATCGTTTACTCCAACGAGCCGCGCCTGATGGGAGAAGCCTTCCCGGTGGGAGAAGACGAAGTTGAAGCGCTCGGCACGGGCACACCTGCGGCTGGTGTGAGCGACCTCTCGAGCCCCGAAAATCAATTCGAGATGGCCGACCGCAAGTTGCTTGAGGTGTACGTGCGAGTGAAGCAACCCGACGGGACTCCGTTGCTTTTCGAGTCGTATTACCGATACGACGTCGTGAGTAAGAACGGCAACAAGCTCATTCATGATTTCGCTCCCATGTCGCTTGGCGCGCTCGCCGCATTGCAGTTGGTGCAGATTCCGTTGGCATGGTCGTTGGCCAGGCGGCTGCGCGAACGCCAGCGAGAGCGCGAGGGTCTGCTTGAAAGTGCGCTCGATGCCTCATCCGCCGAGCGGCGTCGAATTGCCTCCGATCTTCACGACGGCGTGGTTCAAGACCTCGCCGGCGTGGCGCTCGTACTCAGCGGCGCTGCGCTTCAACCCAACATGTCACCGGCAGCACTCACCGCTCTTGAGGATTCGGCAGCCGATGTTCGCGAGACAATCGGGTCGCTACGAACCCTGCTCGTCGAGATCTATCCACCGAACCTGTTTGAAGAAGGCCTCGAGTCGGCACTCGACGACCTTGCCGTTCGTACGGGTAACCGCGGTGTCGACGTTGAGGTCAATGCACACGATGTCAACGGTCTGCCCAAGACTGCAACTGCCCTGATTTATCGAGCAGCCCAAGAGGCGCTACGTAACGTGGTCAGCCACTCTCAGGCAAAGAACGCTTCGCTCACGCTGTCGCATACGGCAACTTCCGCCGTTCTCGAGGTGCGCGATAACGGAGTCGGGTTCGACGACAGTCGGCGCGACATCGCCGCCGGCGAAGGCCACCTCGGAATCCGCGCGCTCAGTGGGCTCGCATCAGACGCCGGGGCCACACTCAAAGTCAGTAGCATGCCCGCAGGCGGAACCTGCCTTCGGCTTGAGGTGCCATTGCGATGATTCGACTTCTTATTGTTGATGACCATTCGGTAGTTCGCCGCGGGCTCGAAACACTGCTCGGAACATTCGCCGACATCGAGATCGTGGGCACCGCCGCCGATGGCCTTGAGGCGGTTCGGCTCGCCGCTGAGCGTCATCCCGACATCATCTTGATGGACCTCTCTATGCCGAACCTCGACGGCTTCGACGCCACCCGGCAGATCCTGGCCGCCAATCCGAACATTCGTATTGTCGCGCTCACCTCGTTCTCAGAACAGCGCAAAGTGTTCGACGCGATCTCCGCAGGCGCCATTGGCTACCTACTCAAAGACTCCACGCCGGCCGAACTCGTCGAAGGCGTTCGGGCCGCATACGCCGGTGAGTCTCCGCTCGATCCCAAAGCTGCACGAGTCCTCATTGAGGGAAAGCGAAATCCAGTTGTTCTTCCTACGTTGAGCCCGCGGGAGCGGGAAGTTGCAATGGTGCTCTCCGAGGGGCTCACCAACAAAGACATCGGCAAAAAACTTGGTATCAGCGAGCGCACTGTGAAAGCTCACCTCACCGCAATCTTCAGCAAGCTCGAGGTGTCCGACCGCACGCAGGCCGCAATTTGGGTGAGGAACAATCCACCCAACGGCTGAGCCCCACTGTGCCCGCGTGGGATCACACCATCGACCTACGCTCAAACGCGTATGAGTTCGCTGTTGCTGGTCGAAGACGACGTGCGCATCAGTCAGCCGCTGGCGCGTATGTTGCGCGCTGAAGGGTTTGAGGTACGCCACTGCGACACTGGCGCAACCGCCCTGAGCGCGGTGAGCGAAGCACTTCCTGATCTCGTGCTGCTCGACCTGAGCCTGCCCGACATCGACGGGCTCGAGATTTGCCGGCGGCTTCGCGCCACGCACCCGTCGCTTCCGATTGTGATGCTCACCGCCCGAAACGAAGAAGTCGAAGTGGTTGTAGGCCTCGATGCAGGTGCCGACGACTACATCACAAAACCGTTTCGTGTCGCTGAGCTCACTGCGCGAATTCGCACCCGACTTCGCGCCAGCCAAGCTGGTCGGCCGGCAGCGCACGATGTTGATCAGATTGGCCAGCTTCGCGTTGACCGTGCTGCGCGCCGCGCATGGTTCGGAGATGACGAACTGGGCCTCTCACCGAAGGAGTTCGACCTACTGGTGCTGCTCGCAACTCGTCACGGCGAGACCCTGAGGCGGGAGATCATCATGACCGAGGTATGGGACGAAAACTGGTGGGGCTCTACGCGCACGCTCGACACCCACATTGCAACGCTGCGGCGCAAGATCGGCGACACGTCAGACCCACCCGAACGCATCATCACGATCCGCGGAATCGGTTTCCGCTACGAAGCGGGGTGACACGGCATGCGTAAGCGGCTGGTCCGTAACACGATTCTTGTGAGCGTGATGGTGCTCGTGGTGCTGGCCACGCCTGTGATCTTGTTGCTGCAACAAGCAACTCAAGATGAGTTACGCGGTCGGCTTGCCGCCCAAGCGACCTCGATGAGTGCAACGCTGGCTGAGCCATTGTTGAGTGGCCAGCCCATCGACCAAGCTCGCCTTGTCGACCTGCTCGCCGCGGGTGACCATGTCGAGATTCGGGCGCGCAACGGCGACCTCCTCGCTACCGCAGGGTCGGTAACCGGCGACTTGATTCACGCAACCGTCGCCGGTCCCGCTGATACGCGCATCGATGTGAGTACCAACCGCGCCGATGTTCGGCGGCGTTTCAACGGACAGTTGTCGCTGCTCGGCGTGCTTGCTGCGGGCGGTGTCTTACTAGCGGCTGTTCTCGCCTCGATCTTTGGCGCCCGAGTGTCGCGCCCGCTTGAGCAACTTTCGAGCTCGGCCGCTCGACTTGGTGCTGGCGACTTCAGTGCAGCGTTGCCTCCGATATCGGGCATTCGCGAGATCGACGACATACGCACCTCGCTCGAATCGAGTGCCATGAGACTCGACCACACGCTGAACTCAGAGCGCAGTTTTATTGCTGATGCAAGCCACCAACTTCGCACCGGCCTCACCGGCATCAGCCTGCAGATCGAGTTGCTTGCGTCTCATCCTGATCCAGCGGTACGCACCGACGCATTGCATGCGCTCGAGCAGACCGACCGGCTCACAGCAACACTCGACGAGTTACTCGACCTCGCTCGCGGCGGCCGCGGGCGCCTACGAGTACCCGTTGCGCTTGAGCACATCGCCCAACAACACCGAGTCGACTGGATGCCGCGCTACCAACAGCACCGCCGGTCGCTCACATTGAGCGCTGCTGCCTCTGATCAACCGACACCGGTTCTCGCGACACCTGGCTTTGTCGGTCAGATCATCGATCTGCTGCTCGACAACGCGCTACGGCACGGCACCGGCGATGTGGACATCACCGTCAGCGGTAGGCAGTTGCGCGTGAACGATCAAGGCTCCGTGAACGCCGACCATATCGCCACCAAGTTCCTCGGCTCCGACGACCCAGTATCGCTGCACGGTCGCGGGCTCGCGCTCGCTCGGCGCTTGGCACAAGCCGATGGCGGTCGCGTCGAACTCACCTCGTCATCGCCCACAACGTTCACGTTGACGCTTCAGGCAGCGCACGACTCGCAGGGCTAAGCACGCTTGCTGCAAAAACCCGTTGGCACTCACGCAGTAGCCTTTGTGGAATGCAACGCCCCCACGTTCGAATCGGCGCTTTTGCGCTGAGCTTGATGACCATGTCGTCGCTGACCACTCTGGCCACCATGACCACAACTGCCTCGCCGGTCGCTGCGGTGGCACCTAGCGCTACATCGGCCTACCAACCCCTGGCCGTGCCGCTTCGCCTGGCCGACACCCGCGACACCGGTTCGCTGCAACGCGGTGGGGTGCTGGTTGTTCCGGTCACCGGCGACCTGCCGCTGCCGCCGCTCGCAAGCATGATCGCTGTTGTGCTCAACGTCACCGTTGTTGGACCCACAGCGATTGGATATTGGACGCTGTACCCACATGGCACCGCCTTGCCTACGGCGTCGAACCTCAACGTCGATGCGCCGGGCGCGTTTTTTGGTGATGACCTCGCATTAGCCAACATGGTCACGGTGCCCGTTGGTCCTTCAGGTGCCGTAGACGTGTACTCGTCAGCTGGCGGCAACGTGGTGGTCGACATGCTCGGTTACTACATGCCCGTTGCATCAGCGAGCGCCGGCAGGTTCGTGCCGCTGCCCGCCCCGTCACGCATGGTGGACACGCGCATCACAGCAACACCGATGATCGAGAGTGACCTTCGCACGTACGCTGTTGCAGGCGCAGCGAATGCTTCGGCCGTGGTGCTCAACGTGACCACCATCGGTAGTGGGCCCGGCTACTGGACCGTGTTTCCAGCGGGCTCCGCGCAACCGGCAACCTCAAACGTAAACACGGTCTTCGGCGGCCAGACCGCTTCGAACCAAGTGATCGTGCCGGTCGATACGGCCGGACAGTTCTCGGTGTTCTCATCGAGTGGCGGCGACTTGATCATCGACGTGATCGGCTCATTCACCGGGGAAACGGCTGCTGCCGGAACTGACGGCCTCTTCGTGCCGCTCGCTAGCCCAACGCGCTTTCTCGATAGCCGTTCGGCGGCGCTCAACCCACTGGGTGGCACGCAACGCTTACTGCCCGGATGGAATCTCGAAGTTGGCGTCTCGAGCAATGCTGCTATCGGTAGGTCTGACATCTCGGCGGTTGCGCTGAACCTCACGGTCGACGACGCGCTCGACGCCGGCTACATCAGTGTCACGCCTGCGGGTTCAAACAACCCTGCGGTGAAGCAGCGCGACACCTCGTCGATGAACGTGAGTTGGGCTGGCCAGACGCTGGCCACTCAAGTGATCGTGCCCGTGTCGGCGCGGGGCTTCGACGTATTTGCTCAGAACCCCACCCATGCCATTGCTGACATCAGCGGTTTCTATCTCGGCACGCCAGTGGCCGCCCCGTTCGGCACTCCACAAAACGTAGACCCAACGCCACCGCTGTGTGCGGGCTTCATGAACACCGCCATCCTCAGCGCTGGTCGCGGCGCAACCGGCGCCAACGTGGCTGCCATTCAACAACGACTTCTTGACTTCGGATTCTGGAATGAAGGGGCCAACGGCACGTACAGCTGGAGCACCCAACAGGCCGTGATGGCGTACCAGAAGTGGCATGGGCTCACGCCGAACGGCACGGTCAACGCCGCAACCGCACGCAGTTTGAACTGGCCGAACTGTCGTGCCACTGCTGGCATCACCAATTCTGGCGATCTGTTCGAAGTGGACAAGGGTCGCCAGCTCGGATTCTTTGTGCGCAATGGCCAAATGCTGCTCGTCGTCAACGTGTCCACCGGCGGCGGTTACTTCTACGAAGCCGACAACCAGATCACGGGCGCCAAAGTGTCTGGCACCGCCATCACCGATGTGGGCACATTCCACATCTATCGAGTCATTGATCAGCCCGCCTACAAAGGCACGCTTGGCACGCTGTATCGCCCGCGGTTCGTGGTGCGCGGCATCGCCGTGCACGGTGCACCCAACGTGCCCGGTTACGCCGCCTCACACGGATGCATTCGGGTGAGCAACCCGGCAATGGACATGATCTGGGCGCTCAACCTGTTGCCAATGGGCAGCAAGGTTGTTATCCACGAATAGTTGAGTCAGAGCAGCGCGATGCGATCGTCGACAACATCGACCATCACGGTGTCGCCGTCGCTGACCGTACCCTGCAGAAGACGCACGGCCATCGGGTCGCTGATCTCGCGTTGGATCGTGCGCTTCAGCGGCCGAGCACCGAAGGCAGGATCGAACCCTTGATGGGCCAAGAGGGCCATCGCTGCCTGGGTGACATCGAGCGTGATGCGCCGGGCTGCCAACCGCGAACGAAGCGAACCGAGCTGAATGGTGACGATCTCGACGATGTCGGCTTCGGTGAGTGAACGGAAGCGAATGATGTCGTCGACGCGGTTGATGAACTCAGGCTTGAAGAACGAACTCGGATCGCCTGCGAGGTTGCTGGTCATGATCAACACCACATTGGTGAAGTTCACGATGCGGCCCTGCCCATCGGTGAGGCGGCCGTCGTCGAGCACTTGCAGCAACACATTGAAAACATCGGGGTGCGCCTTTTCGATCTCGTCGAGCAAGACCACGCTGTACGGCCGGCGGCGCACGGCCTCGGTGAGTTGGCCACCTTCGTCGTAACCCACATAGCCAGGGGGCGCACCGATGAGCCGGCTCACCGAGAACTTCTCCATGTATTCAGACATGTCGATGCGCACCATTGCCCGATCGTCGTCGAACAGATACTCGGCCACAGCACGAGCCAATTCGGTTTTACCGACACCGGTTGGCCCGAGGAACATGAACGAGCCAATGGGACGATCTGGATCGCTGAGCCCGGCACGACTGCGGCGAATGGCGTGTGACACGGCGGTGACTGCGTCGTCTTGGCCAATGACCCTGCGATGCAGCAGCGCCTCAAGGTTCACGAGCTTGGCCATCTCGCCCTCGAGCAAACGGCTCACCGGGACACCCGTCCATTTGCTGACAACCTCGGCGATGTCTTCGGCATCGACCTCTTCTTTGAGCATGCGGTTGCCGCTCTGCAACGTATCGAGATGCGCCGTGGCTTCTTCGATACGGCGCTGCAGTTCGGGCATGCGGCCATAGCGAATCTCGGCCGCAACATTGAGATCGGCTTCGCGCTCAAGTTGGGTACCGAGATGCTCGAGTTCTTCTTTCAACGTACGGATGGCGGTGATGGCCTGCTTCTCGCCTTCCCAGTGAGCGCGCATCGTTGCACTTTGCACATTGAGACCGGCGAGCTCGTCGTTGAGCGCATCGAGGCGCTCGATGGACGCCACATCGGTTTCTTTGCTGAGTGCCACCTGCTCGATCTCGAGCTGCAGTATGCGGCGTTCGACGATGTCGATCTCGGTAGGCATCGAGTCGATTTCAATACGCAGCTTGCTGGCCGCTTCGTCCATCAGATCGATGGCTTTGTCGGGCAAGAAACGGTTGGTGAGATAACGGTTGCTGAGCACCACTGCGCTGACCAACGCGCTGTCTTGGATGCGCACGCCGTGGTGCACTTCGTAGCGCTCTTTCAGGCCGCGCAGAATAGCGATGGCGTCTTCGACCGACGGCTCACCGACGTAGACCTGCTGAAAACGACGTTCGAGCGCGGGATCCTTTTCGATGTGCTTGCGGTATTCGTCGAGCGTGGTTGCGCCGATCATGTGGAGCTCGCCACGAGCCAACATCGGCTTGATCATGTTGCCCGCATCCATCGCGCCCTCGCCGGCACCCGCACCAACAATGGTGTGGATCTCATCGATAAACGTGATGACCTCGCCAGCCGAATCGATGATCTCTTTGAGCACCGCCTTGAGCCGCTCTTCGAACTCGCCGCGGTACTTAGCGCCCGCCAACATGGAGGCAATATCGAGGCTGATCAACCGGCGGTTCTTGAGCCCCTCGGGCACATCGCCATCGGCGATGCGACGAGCGAGGCCTTCCACGATGGCGGTCTTGCCCACACCAGGTTCGCCAATGAGCACCGGGTTGTTCTTGGTGCGGCGACTGAGCACTTGGATGACGCGACGAATCTCTTCGTCGCGCCCAATGACCGGATCGATCTTGCCGTCGCGGGCGCGCTTGGTGAGATCTTGTCCGTACTTCTCAAGCGCCTGAAACTGCTCTTCGGGATTGGCGCTGCTGACGCGATGACTGCCACGCACTTGCTGCAGTGCTTGCAGCATTTCTTCACTGCCGATGCCAAGCCGTTGGTTCATCGCCAGCAACAGATGCTCGACCGAGAGGTAATCGTCTTTGAGGTCTTTGCGATAGGTCTCGGCGTTTTCGGCGATGTTGGTGAGCTCACGGCTCATGCGTGGTTCGGATCCGCCATATGCGCGAGGCAACTTGGCCACAGCCTCTTCAGCTTTGTTGCGCACCATCAACGGTGCCAACCCCAGCGACTGCACAAGCGCCGCAGCGATGGTGCCCTCTTGGCCCATCAACGCGACCATCACGTGGTCGGGGGTGATCTCGGGGTTGCTGTTCGCTTTGGCCTGATCGATTGCGGCCGCGAACGCTTCCTGTGTCTTGTGGGTCCATTTTTTCGGGTCGAACGCCATACCGGCAGGCTACCCCGTGATAATAAAGTTGATACGAGGCATATCAACATTTATCGATAGTCTGCACAGGTGCCGTCGCCTCTGAACCCTTCAACCAGCGCCGCCCTTCCTCGGCTGATGGCGTTCGATCTCGACGGAACGCTGCTCGATCCAGCGGGCAACATCACTCAACGCTCGGTAAACGCGCTGCTTGCGGCACACGCCGCAGGCGTACAGATTGTGCTCGCAACGGGTCGGCCGCCGTTCATGATGCACGACCTCATCGAAGCAATCGGTCCAGCAATCACCCACGGCGTGATGGCCAACGGTGCCATCGTGTGCACCTTCCCCGATGCAGTACCACTGCGCACCTTGCACTTCGAGTTCAACAGCGCGGTCGAGATCATCACGCGTCTGCGAGCGGTTGACCCACTGCTCGGCTTTGCGCTCGCCACCGATCGCGGCTTTGCGGCCGAGCCTGGTTTCGTCGAGCGCATGCCCTCGCCCGCCAACATGCCGATCACCCACGATGTGCTCGTCGCCTCCGAAGGCGCGTCCGTCGTCGTAAAGCTGTTTGTGTTTCACCACACGGTCGGGGCGCACGAGTTAATGGTGCAACTCGCGCCGCATGTGAGCAACGGCTTCGACGTCTTCCACATGGGCGCCGAGGCTGTAGAGATCGGCGCTGCCGGAGTCGATAAGGCCGCCGGGCTGCAATGGCTCTGCGCGCACCTCGGTATTGAAGCTCACGAAGTGATGGCGTTCGGCGACAACACCAACGACCACACGATGCTCTCGTGGGTTGGTCGCAGCGTGGCGATGGGTAATGCATCGCCAGCAACCCAGGCGCTGGCTACCGACATAGCGCTCACCAACTCCGACGATGGTGTTGCTGTGTTCATTGAGCAACTTCTCGAGGCACACCGTCGTCGCGTCGATGCGTGATCCGTTCGATACGGTGACTCGGGTATGAGTCCCGCCGCGGCCGCGTCACCAGAGCTGCAACTCAGCTGGCACGACAACGCCCTGCACCTGTGGGCAATCAACCGCAGTGATGGTTCGGTGCTACATCTCGTTGAGCTCATTCGTCTCGCCGATCGGCTGCTTGGTCGCCACAACGCTGCGGCCGCCCTTCCCACGCGCATTCCGCTGCAGTTGCCCGAGCCGCTGGGTCAGCGTGCAACGCCCACACTGCGCATGCCCGCAGACGGGCTCTGCGATCTCTCAGATGCAGAGCAGCCAGCAACACTGCGTTGGTTCGCGGCCGTGGCAGCGCTCGCGCAAACTGCTGTGCGAGCCGGATGCATTCGGCCAACGCTCGAGGTAAACGGACCGGTGTTTGTGGCACGTTGGGTCGCTGTGCTTGAGCACGCACTGGTGGCCGCACTGAACGAGTTGCACAACGTGATGCCGCCCGCGTGTGGCGTAGACGACATGCCGTCGTTCTTCAATGTGGTGGTCGATGCAGTGGCCCGCCGACGCCTCAACGAAATCGGCTGGCGACCGGCCCCGCCGCGCCAATCACGCGGCGCCAACTACCGCGCGGCGCAAAGCACATTTCGAGCGCTGAGCTCAGCGTCGGGGCACGTGCTCTACCGCACCGACGACATGAGCGCGCTCACCGAACTTGCGCATACCTTCGAACACGAAGTCGATCGAGCACTCGGTGTGCCCGTAGTGGCGGCGCAACTGCGGTTGCATCTGCCAACTGAGGCCGACGACCCATGGCGGCTCACCCTCGAACTCTTCGACGTCGACCAACCACAGCGCTGGTGCACCGCAGCCGACGTCATGGCTGAAAATGCGCTGGCGCGCGACATCGCGCGACAACCACAACACGTTCCACGTTTGCGGTCGCGGATTGAGACAGCCGGACAGCTCATCGGCATGCATCTCGACACGCTCGAGGCATTCGCTGTCGACTCCACGTGCACGGTTGAATTGTCGCTCGACGAGGTCGAGACCTTTCTCACCACAGCGCCCGCTGTTCTCGACGATCTCGACGTGCGCCTGCTCGGCCCCGAGCATCTGTTGCGCGCCAAGACCAACGTGCACGCCACTGCCACCCCGAAACCCGACGTACCGTCGAGTGGTCGATTCTCGGCCGGGGCGCTGGTGCAATGGGACGCCACCATCGACAACTCACCCATCGACGAAGCACAACTCGAGCGCGCCGCAGCGGTGGGGAACTCGCTGATCCACGTGAACGGCCGCTGGGTTCGGCTCGACGCCGAGCAGGTGAAATCAACGCTGGGTCGACTGCACAAACATCGCAAAGACCACAGCGAGCTCGATGTGGGCGGGCTGCTGAAGCTTGCGGCCGAAGCCGCCGCCGCAGAGTCGGCAGACGCTGGCGCTGCGGTTGCCCTACAGACCGACGGGTGGATCGCCGAATTGCTTGCGGGCTTGCCCGATGAGCAACTCGAAGAGTTGCACGAACCCGACTCGTTCGTGGGTGAACTGCGCCACTACCAACGACGCGGGTTGAGCTGGATGGGGTTTCTGGCACGCATCGGCCTTGGTGGTTGCCTCGCCGACGACATGGGTCTCGGCAAGACCGCCACCACCTTGGCGCATCTGGCCACGCGACCCGGCCCACATCTAGTGGTGTGCCCGCTCAGCGTGGTGCACAACTGGTACTCCGAGGCCGCTCGCTTCACGCCGCACATGCAAGTCGCCATTCACCACGGCGGCGAGCGCGCTCGGGGCGACACGGCAGCCGAACAACTCATCCCGTCAGACATTGTGGTCACCACCTACGGTCTGCTCGCTCGCGACATCGATGCGCTCGGCGCAATGAAGTGGGGCACCTTGGTGCTCGACGAAGCGCAGAACGTGAAGAACCATCTCACCCGCGCGGCGCGCGCCGTGCGACACATCAACGCCGACCAGAAGTTGGCGCTCACGGGCACGCCGGTAGAAAACCACCTCGGCGAGCTGTGGGCCATTCTCGATGCGGTCAACCCCGGTTTGTATGGCAGCGCCAACTCGTTCAACGACAAGTACGCGAAGCCCATCCAACGAACCGCCGATCCCACTGCAACGGCTGCGCTACGCGCGCTCACGCAACCGTTCATTCTTCGCCGCACCAAGGCCGACAAGACATTGCTGCCCGAGCTACCCGACAAGATCGAACAAGTGGCTTGGGCAACCCTCACTCGCGAGCAAGCCACCATGTATCAAGCGGTGGTCGATCAATTGCTGGCCGATGCGCAAGCCGAGACCGGAATGAAACGGCGCGGTCTGGTGCTGGCCGCGCTCACACGGCTCAAGCAGATCTGCAACCACCCTGCGCACGCCACAGGCGACGGCTCGCGGCTCGCGGGTCGTTCGGGCAAGCTCACGCGCTTCGACGAATTGGTCGACGAGTTGCTCGAACTTGGCGAACGTGCGCTGGTGTTCACCCAGTTCCGCGAGATGGGTCTGCTGCTGCAACGCCACCTCGGCGAGCGTCTACAGATCGATGCGCCGTTTCTGCATGGTGGCATCTCGCGCACCGGCCGCGACACCATGGTGCAGCGATTCCAAGCCGGCGAAGGCTCGCCCCTCTTGTTGGTTTCACTCAAAGCCGGCGGCACCGGACTCAACCTCACCGCTGCATCACAGGTGATTCACTTCGACCGCTGGTGGAATCCTGCGGTCGAAGACCAAGCAACCGACCGAGCGTGGCGACTCGGCCAGTCGAACACCGTGTTGGTGCACAAACTGGTCTGCGAAGGAACCCTCGAAGAACGCATCAGCCAACTCATCGACGACAAGAAGCAACTCGCTAATTCGGTGCTCGGAACCGGCGAGCAATGGCTCACAGAACTGTCTACCGATGCGCTGCGATCGTTGGTCGTGCTTACCCCCGGGACGCAAACATGAGCGCGCCCGGTGCATCACGCGAGGGTCGACTGGTCTCGACGATGATCGATGTCATGCTCGCTGGTCTCTGCGATCCGGCGCGCTTTCGGCGCGGTCGCGAGTACGCGCGTCAAGGCGCTGTCAACGACTTGCTCATCGCGTCTGGCATTGCCACCGCCAAGGTGCAGGGCAGCCGCGCTCAGCCGTATTCAGTAACCATCCGCACGGTTCCAACAACGGCCACCTCCCTCGACGGTGAGAAGCTGACATCGTTGGTGCCAACTCGCGACGAAGTGAACTTCGATTGCGATTGCCCCGACTGGGACTCGCCCTGCAAGCACGCCATCGCCGCGATGGTGTTCTTGTCTGAGCGCATCGCGTACGAACCAGTGCTGTTATCGAAATGGCGCGCGCTCGAACCCGCCGAAACAGCTCCGCGGGCAACAGCGGGTTCACGCGCGGGCAACGCACCAAGCAAGCCTGAGACCAATGCGGTGCATCTCGATGCCCATGCTCATGCTGCGCTCAACGCGTTCTTGGGCAGCCACGTGTCGGTCAAGATGCCCGTGCTCGGCTCGGCGCCAGCCGCCCCCGAAATGTGGGACGAGCCGTGGTCGTTCATCCTGAATGATGCGCTCACAGCACTGGCGCGCAAGGCACCCTAAGCCAGCGCGCTCGCCAGCAAGAATTAGGGCATTGGTTTGGAGCGCTGGCCAAACACCGCAACGGATTGCCGCAGCGGAACCAGATCGCGGCGCGGTGCACGGCGCTCGGCCTCGGCCAACGCTGTGGTGGCCATATGCCGCAGCTCGGCAACTTCTTGGCGAAGCCGAACGACCTCGGCTTCAAGAGCCATCACCTGACGGATGCCCTCGAGGTTCATGCCCTGGCCGGCAAGTTCTTGAATGCGACGCAAGGTATCGATGTCGACATCGCTATAGCGGCGATTGCCGCCCTGCGATCGAGCGGGTTGCACGAGTCCGCGACGCTCGTAGATGCGCAGCGTTTGCGGATGCATACCAGCCAACTCGGCGGCAACCGAGATCACATAGACAGCGTGATTTCTACTGCGCATGGTTATGCCCCCAAGTGTTCTCGAGGAGAGACCGTAGTCGCTTCTGCCAGCGCTTCAATTGCTTCGCGTTGCTCGTGAGTGAGCGAGTGAGGCACCTGAACTTCGACGGTGACGATGAGATCGCCGGTGTGTTTGGGGGTCTCGACCCCTTTGCCCTTGACCCGATGACGACTGCCGGTTTGCGTGCCGTGTTTGAGACGCAACGTGACGCGCTCGCCAGAGAGCGTTGGGATGTCGATCTCGGCGCCGAGCGCTGCCTCGGCAAACGTGATGGGTACACGAATGGTGAGGTTGGTGCCGTCACGGCCGAAGATGTCGTGAGCCTTCACGCGGCAATCGACAAAGAGATCGCCAGGCGGGCCGCCGTTGCGACCTGGCGAACCGCGACCCTTGACTCGAATGCGCTGCCCATCGGCCACTCCAGCAGGGAGGCGAACCTTGACCTCGCGCTGGCGCTTTTCGATACCGCTACCACGACAACCGTTGCACGGTGACTCGATGACGAGACCGCGACCCTGACACGCACGACATGGCGAGCTAAACGAAAAGAAGCCTTGGTTGTCATCGACAACGCCTCGACCACCGCATTGCGAACAGTGACGAGGCGACGTACCGGGCTTGGCGCCCGAACCCCCGCAGGTGCTGCACTGCGCATCGCCCGTGAGATAGAGCGACGTCGTGAGACCCGTGATGGCATCGACAAAGTCGAGGTTAAGCACAGCTTCGAGATCGGAGCCGCGTTGGGGCCCCGCACCCGATGACGCGCCGCGTCCGCGGCCACGACCACCGGCGCCGGCACCGCCAAACATATTGAACAGGTCGCCGAGGCCCTCGGCCCCAACATTGAAACCGCCGGGCCCACCGGCGCCGGGGCCACCGTGGCCAAAGCCGCCCATTGGCCCAAGGCGACGAACTTCGTCGTATTCCTTGCGCTTGGTTTCGTCGCTGATCACGTCGTAGGCGGCAGAAATTTCCTTGAAGCGGGTTTCGGCAGCCTCATTATCGGGGTTGGCGTCGGGGTGACTTTCGCGCGCGAGTTTGCGATAGGCCTTGGTGATCTCTTTCGCCGTGGCCGTCTCGGATACGCCGAGGATCTTGTAGTAATCCTTTTCGTACCACTCTCGCTGCGCTGTCATGTCGTCACCTCTGGGTTAGCCCCGAACCTTCACCATGGCGGGGCGAAGTACTTTGCCCTTCCAGCGATAACCAGTTCGCAGCACTTCGCTCACCACTGGCTCACTGGTTTCATCAGTGGCAGGCTCGTGCAGAACCGCCTCGGCGTGCGCTGGGTCGAACGGCTTCTCGACGAGATCCATTGCCTCAAGGCCCTGCCGTTGCATAGCGCCCATCAGTTGCGACCAAATTGGCTCGACGCCCTCGACACCGTGTGCGAACGCTGCCTCGCACGCATCGAGCACGGCAAGCAATGACTCGGCCACCTTGCCGCTGGCGCGGTCGATTTCGTCGGCTTGAGTGGCGAGAGCGCGCTTGCGATAGTTCTCAAAGTCGGCCTGCAGACGCAGTGCAATGTCTTTGAACTGATCACGTTCGGCTGTAACCAGCTCGAGTTCGGTTGGGACCACAACGGTTTCGTCGACAGGCGCGGCACCTGGGGCTGATGTCTCAGATCCCAGGGCCTCGTCTGCGGTTTCATCGTTCATAGCGGGATCATCGCTCACTTGTCGTCGACGATTTCGGCGTCGATGATCTCTTCGTCGCTACCGGCGCCCTCTTGACCGCTTGCCGACGTGCCGGCTGCATCGGTGTCGCGTGCAGCAGCTTCGTAGAGCTTCTGCCCGAACGCCTGCAGCGCATCGGTCAACGAGGTGGTCGCCTCCTTGATGCCGTTGACGTCGTTGCCAGTGAGCGCAGTCTTGAGACCACTGAGCGGTGTCTCAACCGAGGCCTTGTCTTCGGCGCTTGCGGTTTCGCCTTGATCACGCAACATCTTCTCGGCTTGGTACACGGCAGAGTCGGCGTTGTTGCGCACTTCGGCTTCATCGCGACGCTGCTTGTCTTCTTCGGCGTGCATTTCGGCGTCGCGCACCATCTGCGCAATGTCGTCTTTGTTGAGCGTGCTCTGACCGCTGATGGTCATCGACTGCTCTTTGCTGGTGGCCCGGTCTTTTGCAGACACGTGCACAATGCCGTTGGCATCGATGTCGAAGGTGACCTCGATCTGGGGCACGCCACGTGGCGCAGGTGGAAGATCTACCAATTGGAACTTGCCGAGGGTCTTGTTGTAGCCAGCCATCTCGCGCTCGCCCTGCAACACATGAATCTCAACGCTTGGCTGCATGTCTTCGGCGGTGGTGAACACCTCGGTGCGGCGGGTTGGAATGGTGGTGTTGCGCTCGATGAGCTTGGTCATCACGCCACCCTTAGTCTCGATACCAAGGCTCAGCGGGGTGACGTCGAGCAGCAGCACATCTTTGACATCGCCCTTGAGCACGCCAGCCTGAACAGCAGCGCCAACGGCCACGACTTCGTCGGGGTTCACGCTCTTGTTTGGCTCTTTACCGGTGAGGCTGATCACGAGATCATTCACCGATGGCATACGAGTAGAGCCACCCACCAAGATCACGTGGTGCAACTGGCCCTTGCTGACGTTTGCATCTTTGAGCGCCTGCTCGAACGGAATGCGGCAACGCTCGATGAGGTCGGCGGTCATCTCTTGGAACTTGGCGCGTGTGAGCGACTCATCGAGGTGCAATGGGCCATCGGCATTGGCCGTGATGAAGGGCAGGTTGATCTGAGTCTGCTGCACCTGGCTGAGTTCGATCTTTGCCTTTTCAGCCGCTTCCTTGAGGCGCTGGGTGGCCATGCGATCGTTGGCGAGATCGACACCGTGAGCCGACTTGAACTGCTGCACGAGCCAATCGATGATGCGCTGGTCCCAGTCGTCGCCACCAAGCTTGGTGTCGCCGTGGGTGCTCTTCACTTCGAAGACGCCATCACCAATCTCGAGCACGCTCACGTCGAACGTGCCGCCACCAAGGTCGAACACCAAGATGGTTTCATCTTCGGTGCTCTTGTCAAGGCCGTAGGCCAAGGCCGCAGCGGTTGGCTCGTTGATGATGCGCAGCACCTCGAGACCAGCAATCTGGCCGGCCTCTTTGGTGGCGGTGCGCTGGGCATCGTCGAAATAGGCAGGGACCGTGATGACGGCTTGGGTCACAACATCGCCGCAATAGGCCTCGGCGTCACGCTTGAGCTTCATCAGCGTGCGAGCGCTGATCTCTTGGGCGGTATAGCGCTTGCCATCGATGTCTTCGCTGCGCCAAGTGGTGCCCATTTGGCGCTTGATGCTGCGGAAGGTGCGATCGGGGTTGGTGATTGCCTGACGCTTGGCAACTTCGCCAACGAGCACCTCGCCGGTCTTGCTGAAAGCCACCACGCTGGGGGTGGTGCGTGCGCCCTCGGCGTTGGCGATCACAACTGGTTCGCCCGCCTCGAGGAAGGCAACGACGCTGTTGGTGGTACCGAGGTCGATTCCGACTGCCTTGGCCATGATGGTGTACTCCTGTGTTCAGTAGTGCTGAAAGTCGTGCGTAATTGGGGGAGTTCTGAGCAATGCTGAGTGGACTCCACGCAAGATTACCGGCGCATCGTTTGCGCACACAACCTACGTTCACAAAACTTGAGTCGATGTGACTCAAGTTTCATGCCTACTGTTTTGGTGAGGCGTGGCCAGGCTTCCAGAACCCGGGGAGCGGTTCGTCGGCGTGACCACCGCGGGCATAGGCGCCCAGCCGCGCCAAGGCATCGGCAGCGGTGAGATCGATCACGTCGTACACCGTTGACGGCCCCGCCGACCGCAATGCCAAGTCGCCCGGGGTACCGTCGCGGGCTAACGCCGTGGTGAGCACCACGAAGGGGCCATCGAGATGAGCAACCACGGCTGCGGCTCGACCCAATGTGCGCCACACAACATCGGTCTTGACGAGACCACCGCGATGGCTCGTGGCTCCGCCTGCAACGTCGAAGTACCAACGCGCGCCGCGTGCATCGGCGGCCATCAGACTGACTGCCACCCCGGTGCGACGCACGCGATGTCCCACGGCAACATCATGAAATCCTGCGGCCAACAACAACTCTTCAGCAAGCTTGACTGCGCCGATGCCCGACCCCACGTCGGTGAGGTCTGAAGTGCTCGACTCACGCGACTCTGACAGCACACGCTCGCGAGCAATCTCGACATACGCAGGATCGAGGTCGTAGCCCACATAACGCCGGCCAAGGTGTTCGGCGGCCACCATCGTGCTGCCGCTGCCCATAAATGGGTCGAGCACAAGATCGTCGCGATACGTGAACAGGCTGATCAGCTTCTCGGGTAGCTCCACCGGAAACGGCGCCGGATGGTTCACGCGCCGAGCGCTCTCGGGCGGAATATCCCACAGGTCGAGAGTGAGCTCCATGAACTCGTCGGTGGCTAGATCGTTCTGCCACGGCAGACCTTCGGCTCGGCGAGCCTTGGTGCTTCGCGCCCGATCGAAACGACCCTTGCTGGCCACGATGACCCGCTCGGTGACATCACGGAACACCGGATTCGTTGGACTACGAAATGAGCCCCACGCGCATGACCCGCTAGCACCTTCGGCTTTGCGCCACACGATCTCACCGCGCAGCAGCAGCCCGAGCTGGTCCTGCAAGATATGCACGATGTCGGCCGACAGACTTCGAAATGGTTTGCGACCAAGGTTGGCAACGTTTACCGCAATGCGTCCGCCAGGCTCGAGCGTGCGCACACACTCGGCGAACACCTCGCGCAGCAGTTCGAGGTACTCGATGTACGAACTTGGAATGCCCTCTTTGTCGAGTTCTTCTTCGTACGCCTTGCCTGCGAAGTAGGGAGGCGACGTGACCACCAGAGCAACTGAACCATCGGCCACGGTGCTCATGTCACGTGCGTCGCCGCAAACAAACGGCTGGGCTATTGGGGTGGGTTGCAACACGGTGTCGTCGTCAGACACCACAGGCGCCGCGAATCGCGCATAGAAGCCCGACGCATCGTGGCTCTCGCGTCGGCTCACTCCGAAGTTCGACGTGGTGGTGCGGCGCTTGTCTTCCATGGTCAACGCGCACGTTACAAGAGCCCGCGCGTCGAGGGTGGTTTAGGCGACGATCTGCTCTTCGGGGGGACGAATGTTGCGGAACATTGAGAGCAGCAACAAGTCGTATGTGGCCTTCAGTGTTCCGGCAATAATGAGCGGCCAACCAAAGGTGCTGTGATCGAGCATCCACCCCGCAGCCAACGGCGGCAGAGCCGATGCAAGGCTGCGCGGCACATTGGTAACGCTTGCTGCAGCGGCGCGCTCGGGGGGAGACACCACGGCCATCACATACGAGTTACGCGCCGGCACGTCCATTGCCGAGAGCAGGCTGCGAGCAATGAGGCACGCCACCGCCAGACCCAGATTGGGGACGAGCGCAGCGCTGATCAACAACAGTTGCGCGGGTAGGTGCGTGAACACCATCGTGCGAATCAGCCCAATCCGCTTAGCGATGCGAGCCGACACAAACGCAGAGAACGCTGAGCACACGCCGGTCCAAAACAGCAACGCGCCAGCAACCGTGACCGACAGATTGAACCGCTCGTACAACCACAGGGCGAGCAGCGACTGCACCACGAAGCCACCGCCGAGCGCATCGAGGCTGAACACCGCAGCGAGCCGATACACAATTGTTCGCGACTCGCCGAGCGGCGCAGCCTGCTTTGAACCAGCCGGTTCAATGGCTGGCGACAACGAGCGATAGATCGCGAACGTAATGACGCCAGCAATTGCATACGCAGCAAACACGCCGCGAAGCGCCGTGGCCCGATCGATTGAGGTGTGACGCACGAGCCAGTCGGGAAGGCCTGCAGCAAGCGAGCCGACTGCACCACAAAAACTGCCGATAAACGCGTACCGAGCGAACATCGCGGTGCGGTGATCGTCGGCCACTGTTGAGGGAAGCAGCGACTGCTCCATCGGCAGGAACACACTGACATCGCCACTCGACGGGTTCATCGTTCCAATGGTTCCGACCACGACGAGAGCAACGAACACCGTGGTCGTTGCGTAGGTAACACCAGTGACGAACATGAGCGCTGAGCCGCTGAGCAAGATGGCCCGCCGCGAGAACCGATGGCCGTACAGACCGGTCAGCAATGTGAGCGCGGCCGAGCCGAGCAGCATCATTGCGACCACAACTCCGATGCGAAAGTTGCTGTAGCCGAGCAACTTCAAATACGCGGCAAGGACCACCGAAACGGTGCCATCGACAAACCCGCGAATGCCGCGTGTCGCAGTAAGGCGCACACCATCTGCAGTTGTGGTGCGCTCAGTAGCCATCAACCGACAGCGACCACAGCACGTTGAACGGTGCCGGCGCGTTGATGGCTCGCTGTAGCCACGATGTCGGTGACATCGGTAGTGCGCACAAGCCAACGCGCCAAGGCGCGGTCGGGCGTGCCATCGTTACGAGACCCACCATCAACACGGAATCCACTGCGACCCTCGAGTTGGCCAAGCTGAACGCGGTTGATGCCCCCCACGATCTCGGCGCCTGCGGGCAACGCAAGCTCGGCAACTACCGGCAGCACAAGTCGGTTCTTGGTGGCATGAGCACTGATCTGGGTTGGAAGCCAACCCGTGTTCGCGATGGCGACATCTACCTGCCACACATCGTTGGAAAGAGGCTTCGCAGATGCACTGATGATGTCGAGACACGGAGATGCCAACGCTTGAAACACGGCGAAGTCGGCGTGCGGCTTGATCTCATCGACCAGCAAGTGCAGCGGCGGATTGGCCATCACGTTGAACCAGTCCATGCCACCAATCTCAACAGGCCCCAGTTGTGGATGATCGAACGCTTCCCACGGCATGTAGTGGCCGCCATTGCTGTCGCACCAACGCGCGATCGCGAGCTCGTCGGACACCGATGGCCCGATGTACCAAATATCGGTGCTACTGCGAACGCCCGTGGCTGCGAACACCACGTCCCAAAACTCGGTGGTCCAGCCGAACAAGCCGAGATGTTCGTATGCCCAATCGTCGGCAGCGCCACTCATTGTTTCGGTCTTATCCCATGTGAAGTCTTCGTACACCGAGTGCACCGGATACGAGGTGAGCGCCGTGCCCCGCGCACCAAGTTCTTTCCAGACCCACACATCGGTTGACGGCAAGCTTGAGTCACTGTGCGTGCTTGAGGGTCGCAGCAATACCCCACCGCTGGTGTGAAACGCGTTGTAGCCACACACGTTGGGGCGGGCCACGATGGCGCGCACGAGCGCATCGATCTCGGGCTCGCTCAACGGATGATCGCCAGCGCCTCGTGTAGTGGAACCCCATCCGGCAGGGAAGTTGCGGTTCATGTCGAGCGCCTCAGGCGCCCGAGGCCGAGGCACGGTGAATCCGTCGTAGGCCTCGATGGATCCTTCGGCCAGCAGGCGGTAGCGCTGCACACCCGGCGCCACGACTCCATCAACCGGAACCGGCACCATCACGCGCTGGTCGTCGGCATGAGGCATCCAGGCGCCGTTTGCATCGGCGATGCGCATCGTGAGCACACGACCATCGCCGTTGATGTCGTGCTCAACAAGACCCGGCCACTGATGGCGATCTCGCCACGGCCACGGCCGCATGCTGCTGCGGCGATACACGGGGGAATCGGCCAGCGCCGCCTCGACCCCATCGGGGTTCACGCGCGGCACCACATAGAACGTGCGAGTGCGAAGCGCTTCGAGCGCTGCCACATCGTTGCGCTCGCTTGCGGTGGCGAGATGATGCAACAGATACAGCGCCGCTACACCGCCCGTGACCTCGACAGCATGAATGTTGGCGTCGACCCAATAGGCAGGCTTGGTGTGCGGCTCACCTGTAGCTGCATCGGTCATTGCAACGAGCCACAACGGGCGACCCTCGTACGAGGTGCCGTATTGCTCGAGCGTGACGAGGTGAGCATGCTCGGCAGCGAACGCTTGCAACGCCGCTGTGAGTTCGTCGAAGCGAACGTAACGATCAAAGGGCAAGACCATGGCGCGACCCTAGCGGTCGTCCGCCTCTGCGTGCTCGGGACTACGCTGCCCGACATGACTGGCTCGCTTGTGATGCTTCGCCATGGGCAAAGCGAATGGAACAAACTCAACCTCTTTACAGGCTGGCACGACGTAGACCTCACCGAGCAGGGCCGCGCCGAAGCCACCGCCGCCGGTGTCACTATGGCGGCCGAGGGGCTGTCGTTCGATGTCGCCCACACCTCGCTGCAGACCCGCGCTGTGCTCACGTGTCACCTCGCCCTCGAGGCAATGAACATGGTGTGGCTACCAGTGCAGCGCAACTGGCGGCTCAACGAACGTCATTACGGCGCGCTGCAAGGGCTCGACAAGAAAGCCACCACCGAGCAGTACGGCGCCGAGCAGACCAAGTTGTGGCGCCGCAGCTACGACATTCCACCGCCACCGGTAGATCTGTCGAGTAATGAGCACCCCATCCACGATGCGCGCTACCGACTGCTGCCTCCCGATGTATTGCCCGCCAGCGAGTGTCTCAAAGACGTTGTCGCACGCGTATTGCCCTATTGGTACGACATCGTGACCCCACAGTTGCGGGCTGGACTCGACGTGTTGATCACGGCCCATGGCAACTCGCTGCGGGCACTCGTGATGCATCTCGAAAACATCTCGCAAGCCGATATCTCCGAACTCAATATCCCCACCGGAGCCCCGCGGCGCTACACCTTCGACAACAACTTGCGCGTCACCAGCTCGGCCTATCTTGGCGACGCCGCCGCTATCGCTGCAGCAGCCGCAGCCGTGGCCAACCAAGCTGGCGCGTAACACCGGCCCTGAGCTGGGCTCGATAGTCACATACGCACGTGCCAACGTCGTATAGTCGCGATCATGCCGTCCAAAAAAGCTTCTCTTGAGCACCTCCGCAAAGTTCAACTGTTCTCGTCGTGCTCGACCAAAGATCTCGAACGCATTGCGAAGGCTGGCGACGAGCTGCCGTTCAAGGCAGGCACCACCATCGTCGATCAAGGACAGACCGGTAAAGAGGCGTTCATTGTTCTCGACGGCACGGTCACCGTGCGCCGCAACGGTAAGAAGGTCGCCACGCTCGGCAGCGGCACCGTGGTGGGCGAGTTGTCGTTGCTCGATCACGGCCCACGCACCGCCACGGTCATTTGCGAAACCGACTGCACCCTGCTGCTCATCACCCAGCGCCACTTCTTGGCCGTTGTCGACGATGTTCCAGCACTCGCTCACAAGCTTCTTGGGTCGCTGGCAAGCCGCATTCGCGATCTCGACCGTCAGTACTACGGCTGATTTCTTCGCCCGGCGCTGACACCAATCGCGCCATCAACATGGGCGCGCAGCACATTGCCAACTAGTCTTGGCTCGCTATGAGCACGCACGCGTCCTCCCCAGCGCCGGCATCAACACCGAAGCGCTTCAAACCACACCAGCTTGTCCTTGCAATGGGCATCTTCATGGCTGTCTTCACCGTGGTCTCGGGCATCATCCCGCTGATCACGAAGTGGCACAGCAAGAAGGCTGTTATCCGCGAACCGTTCGAGGGAATCCCCGGGCCGTTACAAATCGCGTTCTACACGGTGGTGCCTGCACTCATTGTGTGGGGAGCCTTTGCGTTCGCAGATCGCGTGAAGAACTGGGAGCGTGGCGGACCAGATCGTCGCCGCACCACACCAAAGAACGCAAAGCGTCGTCTCGCCGATTTCCGCGCCGGTGTGTACATGCGCACCCTGTTGCGCGACTCAGCCGCTGGCCTCATGCACAGCATGATCTACTTCGGTTTCCTCGGCCTGCTCGGTGTGACCACCGTGCTCGAGGTCGATCACCAGTTGCCACCATCGCTCAAGTTCCTGCACGGCCACGTGTACATGGCCTACTCATTCTTCGGTGACTTCGCCGGCACCGTGTTCGTGGGCGGCATCTTGTGGGCCATCGCCCGTCGCTACATCCAGCAGCCATATCGCATCCGCATCAAGACCAAGCCCGAGCACGCGCTGATCTTGGGTGTGTTCTTGTCGATCGGTCTCACCGGATTCCTGGCCGAAGCCTTCCGCATCGCTGAGATCCGTCAGCCCAGCTACGAAAAGTGGAGCTTCATTGGCTATCCACTGAGCAAGTTGTTCGACGGCATGTCGGCGCACAACCTCGACCTGTGGCACCAGATTTCATGGGGCGGCCACGTCATCAGCTTCATCGCCTTCTTGGCCATCTTGCCGGTGACCATGCTGCGTCACATGTTCACGTCGCCGCTGAACATGTACCTCAAAGATCGTGAGCGTCCCAAGGGCGCAATGAAGGCAATGCCCAACCTCACCGAGACCTCGCTCGAGAGCTTCGGCGC
>Ga0194043_1000164_pt1 | contig 33412 bp, 39 predicted proteins | sample JunL4415m_MetaG_FD_161274 | JGI IMG/M metagenome (GOLD analysis project Ga0194043, IMG submission 161274) | Anoxic zone freshwater microbial communities from boreal shield lake in IISD Experimental Lakes Area, Ontario, Canada - Jun2016-L442-15m | ecosystem: Environmental > Aquatic > Freshwater >...
GCGCAGGAGTTATGGGTACGGGTACGGGTACGGGTACGGGTACGGGGAGAGCACCTATGGCGACGGCACCGACGGCAAGAAGGGCAGGCGGTCGAAGGGGTCGACTGCAGATGTGCCGGCCGCCGACTCTCCTCAGGTGATCGCGCCGTCGTCGGAGCGCTAGGGTCGTGCCCGCTTGACCGCGTTGTTGGCCAGAGCTCATCTCAAGCCCGTAGCTTGCGGCCCGTTTCATTCCGACTGTGACACCTCAACATGCAACCCCAATTGCTCGCGCGACAGAACCGCTCATTCGACAAACGCCCTAGCAAGAGGCCGAAAGACGATCATGGCCGGGATACACCTGACCGAGGAGATTCGCGCACTGGGGCTGGATCCGTTTCAAGTGGGGAATGACGCCGAGGTAGTCATCCTGCACACCGACCACGCCGCCTATGAGTCTTGGGCACCCTCGGAGATAGGGGCTGCCAAGTTGGTCGTCGACTGTCTTCGATTCTTGGACAGTGAGCTGCGGCCCGACACGAAGTTGATCTTACTGGGAGTCGGGACGTTCGGGGGTACGCGTGACTGACAGCAGTCCCAGACCGGAGAGTGAGGGTAGCGCACCGGATCAATCGGAGTCCTCGCCTTCAAGCCTTGTTAGCGGGGTCAAGACCTCACTCAGCCTTCTCACGCGACGAGACCGGCGGCTATACGCAATCGTTGTCGTCATTCAGATGTCAACGGGCCTGCTGGACTTGCTGGGAGTCCTGCTCATCGGGTTGGTCGCGGTACTGGCGACGTCCTCGGTCCAGAGCGAGCCTCCCCCGGAAACGGTGAGTCGGGTCCTGTCTTGGCTTGGCCTGAGTGACGTTTCGCAGGGAACAGTGGTGGTTGCCCTTGCTATCTTGGCTGCATTCGTACTCTTGGCGAAGAGCGTCATCTTCGTCCTCCTATCAAGGCGCGTGTTCCGGTTCTTGGGCAAGCGCCAGGGTCAGGTCTCCTCCAGACTCGTAGAACAACTGCTCTCACTGCCCTTGGCCTTCGTGGAGAAGAGATCGAGCCAAGAGACCATCTTCGCGGTGTTCAACGCGGTTACCGCGGCAATCACCGCGACTCTCGGCTCGCTTGCTGTGCTGCTCAGCGAACTTGCGCTACTCGTTCTCATGAGCATCGCCATCCTGCTCATAGATCCGATAATGGCCCTCGTCGCCGTGGCCTTCTTCTCGCTCGTCGGGTTCGGGCTTCAGAAGACCTTGAGCAGCTGGTCAGCGAGAACGGGCCGCACGTTAGCCGCCACGGCCGTTCAAGGCGCGGTTCACCTGCAAGAGGCGATTCTCTCCTATCGGGAGAGCACGGTCCTAGGAAGACGAGGTCTCTTCGTTAGGTCGATCGGTGACAGTTGGGGTCGTGCCGGCGAGGCCCTGGGCGACCAACTCTTCATCGGACAGTTGCCGAAGGTAGCCTACGAATCTGCGCTCGTGGTGGGTGCAGCTGCGCTCGCTGCCTATCAGCTGGCGACTCGGAACACCACCGAAGCCGTCGCGACCCTCGCACTGTTCCTGGCGGCAGGTAGCCGGGTCGTCCCCTCCATGCTCCGGATAAACGGATTGCTGCTGGCGATTCGATCCGGAACTTCCCAGGCTCGAGTCCTTTTCGACCTTGTCGATGACATGAATCAACGCTCGAGCGGAATCCAGCCACCGGCGTCTGGCACTGATGTCCTTCACTGTCTCGACAACAAGCACGTGGGCTTCACTGGCAAGGTCTCAGTCATCGACATATCCGTTGCATACGATGGCAATCCAACACTGGCCCTAGACTCAGTGAGCACAACCATTCAACCAGGAACCAGGCTCGCCGTGGTAGGCCCAACTGGATCAGGCAAGTCCACCTTCGCCGATTGCGTCATGGGCATCGTGACGCCGGGCGAGGGTCGGGTTACCGTGTCAGGCGTCGACATTCCGACGGCCATTGCAACGTGGCCGGGAGCTATGGCATACGTACCTCAGCAAGTAGCTATCGTCTCCGGATCTGTTCGCGAAAACGTTGCCTTGGGTCTGCCGTCGGAAGTGGTGGACGACGAGAGGGTCTGGTACGCGCTGGAGCAGGCTCATATCGCCGATTTCCTCCGGGAGTCTCGAGCGGGGCTTGACACTGAGGTAGGGGAACGGGGGGTCACGCTGAGTGGGGGCCAGCGTCAGCGGCTCGGGCTCGCGAGGTCCCTGTATACATCTCCGCGCCTCCTCGTTCTCGACGAGGCAACAAGCGCCTTGGATTCGCAGACCGAGTTTCTCGTTGCCCAGACGATTTCGCTGCTTCCGCATGATGTGACAGTGATCATGATTGCCCACAGGCTGGCGACCATCGTGACCGCCGATGTCGTCGCCTATTTCGATGAGGGACGACTGACGGCTTTCGGGACTCTCGAGTCGGTGCTCTCAGCAAGTGCTGCATTCAGAGACCAAATGGCACTTCTCGGCTACACAACCAGCGGCCACTAACCCACCGGTCTCTCTAAACCGCATCGCCGTATGGCGCCGGCGGGAGCTGTTACCGCGCGAACCCCCCTGAGGCAGCAGAATCGCCAACGCTGACCCCTGAGGGGCGACTAGAGTCTGAATGACGTCAGTTGTAGGGGAGGGCTGGAACACCGTGTCGGCATCGCCTTGGGTTCGCATCAGGAGCAGGATAACTGGCAGGAGCCCTGTCAACCCATTGATCGATGTGGGTGATTACACCTACGGCGCAGAATACATCGACGTCCACTCGTGGGGGAACCGTCAGCGTCTCCGCATCGGTAAATACTGCTCGATTGCAGACAGAATCTCTGTCTTTCTTGGGGGCAATCATCGACATGAATGGGTGACGACATATCCCTTTGCTGAGCATGCCACTGAGGAGCACCTCATTGCGGACATCGAGGGTGTGCAACCACTGTCCAAGGGTGACGTGGTTATCGGAAACGATGTGTGGGTCGGAAGCCACGCGAGCATCATGAGCGGCGTCACCATCGGCAGTGGCGCGGTGATCGCTGCCTTTGCCCATGTTGTAAAAGACGTTTCGCCATACGAAATCGTAGGTGGCAATCCAGCTCGACATATCGCTTTTCGGTTTGACCAAGCGACGATTGAGGCCCTCCAAGAAGTCGCTTGGTGGGATTGGCCTTTGGCACTGGTGTTGGCCAACCTCGACCTACTGCGCCGGGAACCAGACGCCGATGTCCTGTCCAGGATGCGCCAACTGAGCAGCCGGCAGGTCTCTGATTCCTAGAGCGTCAGATTCAGGAGGTTATGGTTTTCCTGAGACGCCCTCGGCAGTGCCGTCGCGTGTTTGGAGGTTGCATAGTTGCGATCGTTGGGAAGTCGATCTCCTCGGTGCGTCAAGAGCTAGAGCTGCATTTGGGCGATGAGGGATCAGGGTGACCTCGGCGCAAGTACGCGGGCGAACGTAGATCCATGCGAGCGGCTCCTGAGGCGATATGCTGTATGGGTGATGGACTTCGGCTCCACGGCCGAGTGGAAGCGCTATCGCGACCTTGACACAAATGCCTCGATCTTGGAGTCGGTCAAGCACCGACTCCTCGCAGTTCGCGGGGGGCCACGACCTCCGGACATACTTTTCTCCGGATCCGATAGCCAAAAGGTAATCGTGTTCGGAGTGGACGCCACCACCCCCACCAACTTGGCCGCGGTGGTGCGACCAATTCAGGCTTGCGTCCGGCGCGGTCTGTCAGTCGCCGCCGTCACTCACGCGGATCTTCGTCGATGGCTACCGGATTCATCACCTGTTAACCCAGTCGGACCAAGAGAGCCGAGTTCGCCTCAGGTAGTTCTTGATGGCTTGCAGGTCACTGCAGTCGTTGGCGTCGGCGATTTCCTCCCAATGGGCGAAATGGTGCATCGCTGGGCAGTTGCGCGCGGTATTCCGTCATTCGTCGTCCAACACGGGTTGGTGGCCCCGATGAGCCCGCCAGCGCCGGACAACTCAATCCTGCTGACATGGTCTGAGGACGATCTTGAGTTCTGGGCCAGGGGTCGCTCGGACCTAGTGGGTACGTCCATAGGCTCGCAACTACTCTGGGAGGCCGCACACCTGCCGCACACACCCCACAATTCTCAGGAGGCGTGCCTGTTCTTGGGGCAACTCCACGGTGGGTACGTGCCGCGCAACATGGTGGTGCGAGCTGTGGACAAGCTGCGTTCGGAACGGATTGTGACGTATAGGCCGCACCCAGCTGAGGTTGACCGTTTGTCTCGGCGACAGCACAGGGAGTGGCAGCGAGCAGGTTTGGTCATCAGCGCTGATGGCGCGTTGAGGCAGTTGCCGGGACCTGTGGTAAGCGTATTCTCCGCTGGCGTGCTGGAGGCCGCTGCTGCGGGTTTGGACGCTTTCGTGATAGGGGATGAGCCGCAGCCCTGGCTCCGCGAACTCTGGAGGCGTTACCACATGGCTCTCTGGGGCACCGAACGGCCAACGCAAGTGAAACTCCCTGCGCGCGAACCTGCAGATTCCATTGTGGATGCGATACTCGGTTGGCGCTGACTCCAAGGACTCTTCGTAGGGGGGTTCGCTCGGAAGGTGCCTATTCGTGGAATCTGCACCGTTGATCTTGGCTGAGTCACTGCCGGAGTGATTGGAGCCTTACCCGGTTTACCGGACAGTTTCGGTTGGGTGATCATGCCGCAGATGTCGCAGCGGTGTCCAGGGTTTCGAAGTCGTGCGGCGACACTATGCCGAGGGCGGTGTGATGGCGGCAAGGGTTGTAGAAACCTTCGATGCATTCGAAGATCGCTGAGGCCAGCTCGACGAGCGAACTGCTGCCGTTCCAGCAGTTCGCGCTGCATGGTGAGCCAAAGCGACTTGATGAGAGCGTTGTCGACACGGGCAGCGACACGTCCCATCGACCCGAGGAGGCCGGCGGTGTGCTGCCAGTGGCGTGGAGTGACTCGCTGATCCCCAAGTCCTTAGCGACCCGCGCAACGGGCCCACCCTGGGCGACCAGGTCCAAGGCAAGACGCCGGAACTCCGGGGGCTTGGCCGCAGACATAACGGACACTCGTTCCAGTCGTCTCATCACCTGGATCAGGTGTCCGGAACACCGGGTCAGGCTCCATTGATCGACGGCTTCGGTGTAAGTTTTTATTGTTCGGGTCACAGTTAAAGTCGCCGCAGGGGGCTGATTCGGGAGTGCCAGTGCCGAGAGACGTTCAGTCCGTCCCTGCCGCAGGCTTGACCGGCATGCCACACCGCCGCCTTTCAGCGGGACACTCGAAAGCCGTCGATCCACGTCTGGACGCCGACGTTGCACAGAAGTCATCCCACGAACCCCTCGAGAGTGAATCTTGGAAAGTTCCCATCGTCCTAGCCGCGTTGGCCTACGTTGCGGCAGTTCCTTGGGAGTCTGTATCACTCCCCCTCGGAACCCCGACTCAGTTCACGGGAAGCGTGTTCGTGGTGATGTGGCTGTGGCGCAGAATGAGGAACCCCAAGCTAGGAAAAGTGCCGACCCTAGTGTCCGTATTGCTGGTGGCCTTGGTGGCTTGGAGTTTGTTCACCTGCATTTGGTCGTTCGCGCCGGTCTCATCGCTGATCTCAACCGTGACTTTCGCTTCCTTGGCGCTTTCTGCACTGGCTCTCGCAGACGTCGGACATGTGCACTATCGCAAGGTTCTGACCGTTCTCGCAGTCAGCAGCGGGGCCATGTCACTGTTGGTATGGGCTGCCGGGCCAAGTCCCGACGGCGCCGAGGGTCGGACGTTCGCGGAGATCGACACAAATATTCTGGCCTTCAATCTGTCGATGGGAGTTGCGGCAGCGCTCTTCATGTACCTGGAGGAGGGGCGGAGATTGACACGAGCAATATTTGTGGTCATGGCAGTGGTGACGGCAGGCGCCGTGCTGCTCACCGCGTCGCGGACCGGACTCGTGTCGTTGCTTTTGATATCTGTGTTGACCGTCTTGCGAGCCTTGAGCCTCGGACGTTTCCGATTTGGCCTTCTGCTCCCCAGCCTATTCGGCCTCGCATGGTGGTACCTGTCAGTTTCAGATCGTCTCCCGAATCGCTTGCAGCTCTTCGTCGAAGCCCCCGTGACTACCGATGCTCGAGATTTGATAATCGCTACCTTCCAGCAGTTCCAGGGCGAGTGGGAAGTTCGGGGGGTGGGATTCGGAGCCGACGCGGACTTCCTCCTTGCCCGGGCCGGGGCGTATCAAAACGCGCATTCGGCCTTCTGGAAGCTGTGGATAGAGGGCGGCGTGGTCGCTCTGTTGCTCTTTGGTTTGCTCTTGGTTGCCGTCGCAATGTACGCACGCCACTCTCCTGCGCGCGGATTCGTGTTTGTCTCAGTTGGATGTATTGCTCCGTTCTTCTATTCACTGGGGGCACTAGGCGCTAACTCCTTGTGGCTCGTGATCGGGTTGGCTCTGGCCGGCTCGGTGCACCCGCGCGATGGAACAAGACCGAAAATGTTGCGGTACGCGCAAGTCAACGGTCGAACACCCAGACCCTCTTGGGGGAGCGGTTCTTGGTGACAAGCATGGTGCGGACTAGTTGTTTGCGGATTGTGACCTCGCATTTTCCGTATGGGGACCATGACGAGTTCATGAGTGAGGAGTTGGGATACCTAGCCCGGGCTTTTGACGAAATCATCCTGACACCATTGAGCCCGAGAGGTTCGGAGGAGGTTTGGGACGTACCCACATCTGTGTCGGTGGATACGTCGCTAGCCTCAGCTCTCTCACGGAAGATTGGGCCGGTGCCGCCCATTGCAGCTCGCTGGGCAAGAAGGACCTACCACTCCCTTCGCCCGCGGTCCACTTCGATGCTCACGACGCTTGCTGCACCAGATGACTGGACCAGTGGTCCGGTTTTATGGGCGGCGAGCGTTGTGCGAGAAGTCGGGGATTACGCCACGATTCATCGTTGGGCGCTTTTGCAGAGCAGGCCCTCAGTCACCTATACGTTCTGGCTAGGTCCAGCCACAGCAGCACTTGCCAACGCCTGGGCTGGTGTGCCCGTTGTGAGCCGAGCTCATGGGGGAGATCTTTACGCCTACAGTCGCCGGCCAACTGGCATCCCATTGCAGACCCGGGCAATCGACGCTTCATGGGCGACGCGCTCCGTATCTCGACACGGAGCGGAATACCTCCGACAGCGCCATCCCACAGCGGCTGCCAAGATTGGCGTGTCTCACCTTGGAATAAGGCTTCCAGACGTCTTGACGTCAAGGTCAGGAGACGGATTGGTTCGAGTCCTCAGTGCGTCAAGCGTTGATGACAACAAGAGAGTGCGATTCATTCATGAAGTTGTTCGCGAACTGCAGCGGTTAGCAATGTCTCCTATCGTGTGGACCCACTTCGGCGATGGCCCCGCCATGGATGATCTTCGGAAGTCAATCGCCAAAACACCTGTTTCTAACCTACGTGTTGATCTCGTGGGCCGAGTGCCTGTCCAGCATGTCCGCGATCACTTCGCTCGAGAGCCAGTTGATCTGTTCATTAACGCATCTCGCTCCGAAGGTATGCCAATCTCCGTCATGGAGGCGCAATCGTTCGGGGTGGCGTGCTTGGCACCTGATGTAGGTGGTGTTGCGGAAGTTGCACCCCCCTCCTTGAACGCCATCGTGACAGCGTCTTCATCGCCTCGCGACTACGCTTTAGCTGGAGTAAGGCTCCTAGGCTGTCAGGCAGACCAGCGGGCAGATCGCCGAGATCACTTCCGGGCTAACTTTGAGGCAGCGGCCGTGTATGGGGAGTGGAGTCGCAAGTTGGCGAGTCTGACCGTCTCGAGGCGAACTTGGGATGAGTTGTAGGTGCGCTGTTTCAACTGAACGTGCCTGAAGGAGCCGGCCGTCTTCTGGGTTGATTTCTGCTCTCCTTGAAGACACCCGAATCAGCGTTTCACTAGACTTCGGACTCGAGTTTCTAGCTTTGGCATGGATCGCAGATACCAGGTCGCGAAGTTCTGGTATGAGGCTTCATTGCGCAAGGTAACTCGGGCGAAGCGAAGCGGTAGGGCACGCATCAGCGTCTCAAGGCAAACGCGCCGTTTCATTTCCGCTCGCTCGTGGACCAACGATGCCTGCAAAGTACAGATCGCGGGTTGTGGGGCCGTACCAGAAATGATGTTCAGTGAACAGGACTTCCAAGTCCAAGGCCGACTCGAAATCGTGTTCATCGAGATTGCGGTAGTAGTCGATTCCGACGGGCGGTGCATCGTCGTATCGGCAAGGTACGCGAAGTCCCATGTTCCACACGTCCGTATCCGCCGCAAGTGACCGCGACCAAACCGCCACTTCGAGTCATCCGAGTCATGTTTGCAAACGTCTGCGCCCAGGTTGGGTCATGCTCCAGGCACTCGGCGCTTATCACGATGTCGACGGAATCATCAGCAAAGGACACCTCGTGCCCAAATGCGACGATGTCCACCCCTGGGCCGGGTGTGAGATCGACACCGACGTACTGTCGCGCCTCTTTGAAGATCGATCTCACGGAGCCGTTCTCATCGTAAGAACCAATCTCAAGGACGCTGGCGCCCATGAGCAAACTTTGATTCGCGTTGGCGAGAAGGCGAAAGAAGCCGAGTTGCTCTGGATGGCTCATTTGCTTCCAGTTCCTTTCGACTCAGATTCGATAGAGTGCGCCGCCTCTGGGGGCGATCGAGTTCCCATCGAAAGAATGGACTCAGAGGGCTTCCGAGGTGGCAAACACGACGCGATGATACTCAGAAAGTCCGCAGACACTTGGAAGGTTAAGACTTGACCTGACCCTCGCTGGTGATTCAGGTGCTTTGAGTCCACGATTGCCCTTATGAGCGAGGAGGACGAGATGAAGCGCAGGCATCACACCCCGGAGCAGATCGTGCGCAAGGTTCGGGAGGCCGACCGGATGCTCGGTGAGGGCATGGTGCTGGTGGAGGTGTGCAAGCACCTAGAGGTGACCGAGCAGACCTACTACCGGTGGCGCGGCCAGTATGGCGGTATGAAGGCCGACGACGCGAAGCGGTTGAAGTAACTGGAGAAGGAGAACGCGCGCCTGAAGCGGATCCTCGCCGCCGAGTCGGGCGTCGACGTCGGCGACCACCGGGTGGACCGGCTGGCTTGGCGGCGTTCAGCGCTACAATTGCTACTGGTATGGCGCCGGACTGATGTCGGAGAGGGGGGTCGGTGGCGGACACGGAATTCGTGGGCCTGATTCCAGCCCGAGACGGGTCGAAAGGCGTTCCCAAGAAGAACTGGAGGCCTTTCCTAGACGGCACTCTTGTGTCCCGATCCATTGACGCCGCACGCACCTCGGAACGCCTCGCTCACATCTTCGTCTCAACCGATCGCCTAGGTGCGGAGGGACTCGTCAGCTCATGGGGTGCCGAATTGGTACCCCGCTCGAGATTCGCGTCCACCGACTCCGCAACAGCCGCCGACGTCGTGAGGGATTTCCTTGACCAGCGAGGAGCCGAACTGGACGACGCAAGTTTCGTCGTCTATCTCCAGCCCACCGCCCCGCTGCGGACGGGTTCGCATATCCGGGAAGCCATCGACCTGTGCGTCGGATCAAACGCTGACGCTTGCATCTCGGTGGTGCACATGCCATCGAACGCCCTTAAGTGTGTAACGCTGAGTGATGACGGTTTGATCAAGCCGATCATCAGCTCGGCCGTTACCAGTGCGAACAGACAGTCACTTCCAGAAGTTTTTCGCCCAAATGGGGCCATATATATGTTTCGCATTTCGACCTTCCGGAGGGCGGGCGGGTTTCCGATCACTGGCGCGGTGCCCTATTTCATGAGTGATGCCGACAGCATCGACATTGATACCTCGGATGATTGGGACCTAGCGATTAAGGAGGCTTCCCGAAATGCCTGAATTCAGAATTGGGACCCGCATGGTAGGTGACGATCACCCACCGCTGGTCATAGCCGAGATCGGCATCAACCATGAGGGATCACTTGACGTGGCTGTGGAGATGGCCTCGGCGGCCATCGACGCCGGGGCCGAGGTCGTCAAGCACCAGACCCACACTCTCTGGGATGAGATGAGCGTTGAGGCACGCGATCGAGTTCCGGGCAACGCCACTGAGTCCATTTACGAGATCATGGCCCGCTGCGCACTGTCTGAAACAGACGAAAGGGCGCTGAAGGATTTCGTTGAAGAACGCGGGGCAATCTTCATTTCGACGCCGTTCTCACGCTCGGCCGTCGACCGCCTTCGGTCCTTTGGCGTGCCGGCACTCAAGATCGGCTCTGGGGAATGCAACAACTATCCGTTGGTCCGCTACGCCAGCCAGGCGGGGATTCCCATCATCATGAGCACCGGGATGAATTCAATCGCCAGCATTAGGCCGTCGGTTGACATCATGCGGAAAGCGGCTGTCCCCTTCGCGCTCCTACACTGCACCAATCTCTACCCCACTCCGCCTGAGCTGGTGCGACTTGATGCCATCACGGAACTCCGCGAAGCGTTCCCCGACGCAGTGGTTGGCCTTAGCGATCATTCAGTGACCAACTATCCGTGCATCGGAGCAGTGGCGCTGGGTGCCCGGATTCTGGAGAGGCACTTCACTGACCGCCCTGATCGACCCGGCCCTGACATTGTGTGCTCCATGGATCCACCTCACCTGAGTTCGCTGATATCAGCCTCCAAGATCGTCTTTCAGACCCGTGGCACCACGAAGGCACCACTGGCGGAAGAAGAAGTCACCATGTCGTTCGCATTTGCCTCCGTGGCGGCCACTCAGTCGATTGCCGCCGGCGACATCCTGACGGAACAGAACATCTGGGTCATGCGACCGGGTGGCGGCGGCTATGGAGCTGATCGCTTCGAAGACCTTCTCGGCCGCACGTGCCTGATTGACGTCAAGGCCGGAACCCAACTCCCCGAAGGAGCCGTACGCCTCAATGAGTAGCGGCCAGACACGCCACATCGTCTTTGTCACGGGTACGCGAGCCGACTACGGAAAGCTCAAGTCCCTCATCGCCGCATCCGATGAGATTCCGAACGTCGAGGTCACCATTTTCGTCACAGGCATGCATCTGCTCGATCGATTTGGTCAAACGTGGGTCGAAGTTCAAAACAGCGGGGTCGGTCAACTGTTCCCATTCATCAATCAGAATGACGAAGACTCGATGGACGCGATTCTGGGGAAGACCATCAGTGGTTTCTCCGACTTCGTTAAGGCGAGGAAACCGGACCTGATCGTCGTGCACGGGGATCGAGTTGAGGCCCTTGCTTGCGCGTGCGTCGGTGCACTGAACAACATTTTGGTTGCCCACGTGGAGGGTGGCGAACTTTCGGGTACCGTCGATGGCCTCATCCGGCACGCGATCACGAAGATGTCCCACATTCATCTGGCCTCCAATGAAGAGGCAGCGAGCACCTTGTACCAACTAGGCGAGGCGAGGGAGAGCGTCTTCCTGATCGGGTCGCCCGATATCGATGTCATGGAGTCCGAGGCCCTGCCGAACTTGGACGAGGTCAAGGCGCACTACGGCTTTGACTTCAATGAGTACGGCATTCTGCTCTTCCACCCGGTGACCACAGAACTTGATCAGGTGAGCAGTCAAGCAGACGAAGTGGCGGATGGGGTGCTGGCCAGCGGTCTTCCCTTCATAGTGGTGCTGCCGAATAACGACGCCGGCTCAGGTGACATCGTGCGCAGCTACCGGAGATTTGAGGGGGCCCCGAGCATCCGGGTCTACCCGTCCATCAGGTTCGAGGCGTTCCTGACGCTCCTTCGCAACGCCCGAGTGATTGTTGGCAACTCCAGCGCTGGCATCCGGGAGGCTCCTCACTTTGGCGTTCCCACTGTAAACGTTGGGAGCCGCCAAATGGATCGAGTGAGCAGCGCGAGCGTGATTGATGTCGCCCCCCTGTCCGATGACATTTCACGCGGCGTCGCGGAAGCTCTGCAGGCGCCGCGCACGAGGTCCCGGCGATACGGTGCAGGCGATAGTGCTCAACGCTTTAGGTCGCTTCTCGAGTCTGACGTGATCTGGGGCACCACGCTCCAGAAGCGCTTTGTCGTGGCATTAGACATCGACTCGGTTACTCCAAGAATGTGACCACTGTCCCTGACCGTTACAGCTCACTCCGGGTATCCGGCAATGCGTGAGTAGACGGCCACTCGGTCACACTGTTCGGTTAACGTGCACAGGCGCGCATCCGTACCAGTGAGAAAAGCGCGCACTTCTTCGAGGAGACCCGGCTTGAAATCAAGATCACTCGACCGATCTACGGGCACCGACACGAGATCAAGGCTTCCCTTGGCTACTTGCTTCAACTCCTCCAGTGGCCTGAGTATCAGCCGCCGCGCCCTGGTCTCGAGTTCAATCCCCCATCGCCCGGGTGCCTCCCAATCCGCCGAATAGGAGAATGGCACCGCTGTGTTAGTCACGCCCGCACCGACAAACCTGGCGGAGGCGTGCCACGGTAGGCTACCAACGGACCAAGTCGATAACTCCGCGGGTATCCCACCGAAGAAGAAGGCCAAGTCCAAGACATGAGATGAGTTCGCAAGAACCCAAGTGCCCTTGACGTCATCGCTCAATGGAAGATTTGCCACAACGTGCGACCACTCGGTGAACTCGAATGTGAAACTGAGGAGGCCTCCATCCTCGCTGATTAACCGATTCGCCTCCGTGGTTGAGGCATAAAACCGCCGGTTGTAGCCCAGCCAAACCTGACTGCTCAGCCGCCTGCGCGTGCTCTCCAGATCAGTTACCTCGGCGAGGTTGAGCCCGCCGGGCTTCTCGAGCAGGATCTTCCTTGTGCCCTGAGTCATCAACTGGCCGGCTACCGTGGCGAGTTGGTCGACGTTCACAGCCACGATGGCAGTTTCGAAGCGGCGCTTGCGGGCGAGAACCCCGTCAAGACCCAGAACCGGCTCGTATCCGGTCGCTGCCGAGAACCGACCAGCCGATTCGGCACCGCGCCCAACGGTGACCACCGGGACATCTAGGGCGGTGAGGACTTTGTGGTACTCGATCGCCATGGGTCCGGTACCAACCAGCAGAACTGCGTCCATCACGCCACAGGAACCCATGTTTCGGCTGAGTGTCGCGTTCGGCTCCAGTGAGCCACCAGGCCGTCCAACAACATGGCGTGGATATAAGCGGTTTCCTCGAGTCTAGGGAGGGCGCACATTCCGGTGCCGAGTATCGTCGAGATCATCGGGCCGGATAGAGCGCTCTGCGGGATAAGGGGCGCCTCAAAGAACCGCCCCGTAAAATCGGCAGCAACAGGCGGTCCCTCCTCCACGCGCAGGCTCCCCTCACCGTACTCAACCGTGATGCTCCCGCTGGATGCCATCTGAACCTCCGTGGCATCCACGATTTCCAGGGTAGTGCCGTCGGAATACGTTGCTCGCAGTGTTCCCATCACATCCATCGTGCCACTCCTCTTTGAGGAGACCCAGTCCGCGTCCAGGTCGGCACAATCAACCGCGACAAGGGGGTGGTTTGACCACCACGCGACGAGGTCAAGGAGATGAGTTGCGTTAGTGGCGATGCCCCAGTTCTTGAGGTGTGCGCTCACGCGTAGCGGACCGCTCTGTCTCAACTGCTCTGAGATTTCCCGGTGAACGGGCATAAGCCGCCGGGGGTGGTTGACCCACGAGCCCTGCACATCATCAACCAACGTGCACAGGGTTCGCACCTGCTCGGCAGACTGTGCGAGATTCTTCTCCAGAACGAGATAGTCGACCTGTGCCTGGGAAAGCACCTCATGGGTGACCTCGAGTCGGTGCTGGGCCGTTGTGGCCACGATCACGAGCTTTGCCGAACCTCTCACCGAATCAAGGACACGACTCTGGACCAGGCGCTGCTCACTACCCGTCGGCAGACTCGACTCCCATCTAGATGTCGCAACACTCAGAGAGTCCTCACTGGGATCAACAATCAAGATATTCAACGGCTCGCGAATCGTGGCCACGCCCTGCAGGTAACGCGAGCCCAGTTGGCCTGCCCCAACGATCACGACATCAAAGCCCATGATCCATGTCCCCCAAGTAACGCGGCGACGGCTTGTCCCAGAAGCCCGTCAGCTGACTCTAGTCTGAGGAGCGGCAGGCTTGCCGCCGACACTCAGCTCTTATGGGGGCGCGCCCTCAGGATTCCGCACCGATCCCAATGGGGCGAACCACTATCATTGAGGCATGAATTCGGTCGAATCCGCGCGGTTTCCTGCGCGATTTCTCCGAGGTTTCAAGGCCCCCGAGCAGGCTCTTGAGATGGTGCGTTCCGATGCGCTGGAGAACCTCCGATGGACCATGCGGCTCTTGGACGCTGATAGCTCTCTGTTGTTGACATGGGAGGATTTGGAGACACTCGAGATCGTCCATCCCCTTGTGCACGCAGACTGGATTCGACGGCAGGATGCGGTGGCAGTCGATCTGGTGGGGAGGCCCCTCGAGGGTGACGGAACGGGTTTCTTCGTGCCGCGCTATTCACCATCTCCCCTGTTCGTCGAACGAATCTATGTTGCGACGCTGCGCAGTCTGGACGAGTATCCGGAACGAGACCTCTTCCGCGACTGGGTTTCGCGTGGCCTGTGGCTGCGCCGTAGGTGCCATCCCTGGTTCATGCTTGAGCCACCGTTACTGAAACTCACGACCAAGCGCAGGGCTACCTGGCTGCGGCAACTGAGCTACGAGGATTTGAGGCACGTCGCCAGTCGGCCGGCGAAGCGGATCTTGGACACATATTCGGGCGGACCAGTGGAGTTGCTCGCCGCACGCGACGGCAGTTGCCTTGATGAGTGGCGGCTCCAGTGAGTGGAGTTCCGTCCATCTCTGTCATCATTCCTGCCATTGGGAACCCTGACTACTTGCGCAGAGCGTTGGAAAGCCTCGCCGATCAGTCCCGCCCTGCCGACGAGGTCATCGTGGTGATCGACCAAACCGACCATCGGCCATTCCTCGACGTGACGCGATCAATGTTGGCCAGACTTCCGCAACTTGTCGTCCTCGCGAACGCCGAGAATTTGGGAATCGAGCGTTCAACTATCCGCGCCGCCCAGGAGTCCTGGGTTGAGTGGATCGCCCTCCTTGATCACGATGACGAGCTCCTTCCTCACGCACTTGAAGGCGTCGCAAACGTACTGCGAGAAGCTTCCGACCAAACGGATGCCGTCTTCACGAATCGCTACTACCACTTCACGAATGGCCTTGGTAAGGGTCGAGACGTGTTTCGCGACTTCACCTTCTTCGAGAACCTCTACTTCTCGCCATACGATGCCATCGTTGACGTGAACTACCTGTCACACCTCAAGGTGTATCGGCGAACGCTTATCCCAGGAGGAGCCCTCTTTCGCGCTGACGGAGCGCAGGACTGGCTGTGGAATTTCGGTTTCGTCGCAACGGGACGCAGTGTGGCGGTTCGCGAACCCTTGTATCGCCATTTCATACATGCCCATCAGTTCAGCCAGCAAGCCCAGCCAAGCTGGGTGCGGGACTTGTCACTTGAACGTCGACGTCGAGTCCAAGGAGATCGAGTGCCAGGAACCAGTCCTACCTGGCCGATCAGTGCGCTCACGTCCGTCCTTGAGGACAACCGCTTTGGAGACATACCCGCACTCGCGTGCTTGACGACGGACAGTTGCCGGGTTGTGGCCCTGAACGACGTCACATTCGCCGAATCTGTTCGTGATTCGGCGAACCTCGCCTTGGTCATGGTCGTGTCGGATGCAAACCACCTACCTAGGAGTGGCCTTGCCCGAGTCGCCGGAACCCACTTCCGGCCTTCGCTGGCCATTGCACCTCAGGGAGCGACGGAGGTCGCTATGTCCATGCTGCGCGACTGTGCCCCGTACATGGACGCAGCCATTTCGTGCGACGAACGAGTCCTCCAATTCGCCGAATGGGTCGGGGTGCCCGAATCGGTCGCGATAGCGAGCCGCCACGGTGACACTGAACTGGCTGATGCTGGCGACGTCACGCTTGGAGCGCTTTCTCGCGCTATGGCAGGCGTGCGCAGAGTGGTTTCCGCTCCCGGAACACGCAGACGCAGACTCCTATCAACTGTGCTGGCAGATCGTAGATAGTCGAGACACCCGTCCCCATGACGTGGTAACCGTCGACAGACTTAATGTGGCCCGGTTCATAGACGGGCAGTAGCCAAATGCCCAAGCTCAAGCCTGCGCCATGGAGAGGATTAGCCGAATGCCAGCACGAAACTCTAGATCCTTGCCTCTAGGGCCGCCCTTGCATGCTAGGAAGCCCTCTGGTTCGCGTTAGTCAGCTAACCCGCGGCTTCTGATCGCCGACACCGACGAGCAATCCCGCAACAGCATCTCGCGGATTTCCGCTACATCTCCCAGGCCGACTCGTGCCTAAGCACGCGAAGCCGGCGTCCGATCCGTGCTCCTAATCCATTGTCAAAGAGGAGATTCCCACCCCCGGGCCACTTAACGTAGTCCCTCTTGAGCAAGGCATGACTCGAGGCCCACACAGGAAACCTCTCTGTATCTATCCGCACTCCGGAGATCGCTGTTGGGTTCATCGGTCGCCTGTATGAACTGAGTGCGAGAGGTGCCGGCTGAAGCCCTTGTAGTCTCGAAACGAAGCCCTTGAAGTTGAAAACGTTATAGAGGTACCCGTAACCGTTGAATTCCTGAAAGGAATGCTCAAGGTCAATCAGGTCAGCGGGATAATCGGACGTGCGAGCGACGACAACTAGCGCACCCTTCGTCACGCGCCATAGCTCCGCGAGGGCGTCGAAGGGCCTCGGAATGTGGAGAAGAACATCAGAGCACAGCACCCAATCAAAACTATCGTCCGCCAGAGCAGGCATGTCCATGACGTCTACCACCACCGTCTTGACAGTCGGATCAATTTTCTTGACTTCAGAAAGCATTTCGGGCGTCAGGTCAGCGCCTGTGTAGTCGTACTCACCATGTTCGCGCAGGAATCGGTAGAACAATCCCGGCCCGGTTCCCACTTCGAGGATTCGGTCCTCGGCCCGCAGGGCGTGCAAGAGGTAGTAGTAGTGCTCACGTACTAGATCCGAACCGGCCGGCTGACCTACGCCAAGCGCCTCACCGATCTCCTTCGAAGACCAGTCGCTTGGCCAATCTCGACGATCGGCGCTGTCTGTCATTGCTACACCCCTCAAGTGTCCGAAAACCGCAAGCATATTGACCTGCCCCCGGTCAGTGAGCCAGTACTCTTTGAGATTCCGGGATGGTCCTTCTTTCACTGTAGTGCGATCTAGTTGTAACCGGCTGACAGGTTGTTGACTCGCGTGTTGGCTTGAAATGGGCGGAGACCTCCGCTGCGGTGGTGATTGCGAAGTCAATCACCGCGATCCGGAGGTCTCCATGAGTCACGCTAATGCCCGTCTGACGTTTCACACCCGTTGCACCCTGGTCCAGCGGATTCTCTCCGGCCGCCCGGTGGCGCACGTGGCCAAGGAGATGGGCGTGTCACGGCAGTGCGCGCGGCGCCCGGCAGCTGTTCATCAAGCCGCACTGCCCCTGGCAGAACGGGAAGGTCGAGAGGCTCAACCGGACCCTGCAGGCCGAGTGGGCCTACCGACAGCCCTACGACAGCAACGACCAGCGCACCGCCGCACTGGCAACATGGCTCGACTACTACAACAATGAGCGCAAACACCACGGCATCGGAGGCAAGCCCCCCCCCTCGGCCGCATCACGTCATGAACGTGTCAGCCGGTTACATCTAGTCGGGGTCAGGTACTCCAGCGAGGAATGTGGTCTGTGCGCGTTGTGCTGCTGCCGGCAGTCCTCGGCCATGACCTTAGCCTCGAGGAGGGTGTGGAAATCTTGACGGTGAGGAGCCCGTCTCGCAGTCGGTCGGTGAACGATTCGACGTACGTGTTCTGCCACGGCGAGCCGGGGTCGATGAGCACGATGCCGGTGGGGCTGGCTGTGGGGCAGCAACTGGCTCGGACAGAGTGCTCATGGGAATCAGAAGAGGCGGCCTTGCTTTCGGTCTATGCCTCAGTTTCCGGGATGCTTGCACAGTGAAGGAGCCCGCGTGGCTGTGCTGGTCGCTGAATTTGTGGACATGTTGCCCTAGCAGCAATTGACGGGGCAACGGAGAATTGCTCACCGTCTGTAGCGAAGCCGCTTCTCGATGCGATTCGCCAGCCAGACAAAGTTTCGTCCAAGTCGATACCGATAGCCGGGATCATCAGTGGGAGTGGCTTTCGCCAGGTGGTCCAAGAGTTCGGTCACAGGGACAAACCAGCCACCCAAGGAGGCAAGGTGGCGGATACGTTCCTCGAACTGCGGCTCGACTTTTCCGTCTTTCACAAAGCCGGATGCAAAGTGCGTGTACACAATGCAGGCGCCGCCAGAGGCAGCCAAGTACTCCACGTGCGTGGGGGAAATCAAGTCTGTGAATTCCTCCACCGTATGTCCGTCAGAGGAGCTGAACCACATGTTGGCAGCGGATGCCGTCCGATCAATTCGATAGGGCATACGCGGATCAAAGTCGAGAGTGTTAATGCCCTTGAACGTGAGGTTTCGGATGTAGTCAATATGCTCCAAGGCATAGTCAGCCCAGAAGTAGGGCTGGTGCGGATCGGCACCTCCCGGTGGACGCCTACGCGATGCGAGCAGATACAGCCAGCTCACTGGCCATTCAAAGCGCCGGTCCCACCAGAAGAGGTTGTATGGATTGTCCGCGTGGTTGGCATAGCTCCTCGGGTACGAGCCGAGCAAATCGCGGAAGAGCGTCAGGCCTTCGAGGATCTCCTGACGAGTGAAGTAGCCATCTCCGACTCCGTGTAATGCAATCTCGAAGCCTTGATCCACGAGTTTGCGCGTGAATTCGAGGTACTCTGTGTTGAGTAGGCACTCGCCCTGAAACCGTCCCCGCGGCGGAAACACCCACACAGATTTCGTCGTTCGCATTCCACACTCATGCAACAGTGAATAGACTGCTTCGACGTTAGCCACCGTGGCGTTGTCAGTATCGTCAAACACTGTGAATGCGAACTCGTGACCATCTGGGAAGTTCGCCATACTACAAGTCCCCCTCGATCCATCAGGCCCTGACGGCAGTCTACCCCTGAGGGAGGCTGGTAGTGTGCACGTCTGGTGCTTGCGGTTGGGTCGGGGCATGCTGCAACTGGCGACTTCGGAAGCCGCAGAAGGAGTGCCATCGAGTGGGGAGTCAAGCGGGCTGTTCGGTCTGAATCCTTTGCCCGTCGCCCCGTTGGCCGCCTGGAGCTGAGGTCCGGATGTTCATCACTTCGCGCGGGGGTTTTGGTGGCCGAACGGCCATGAGCTTCAAGCGTCGTGACGCCCTTCGTGCACAGAATCCAACTCGGAGGGCCCGTCGGCGAATCGATTCGAGCATGTCGCGCGGCGTCGCCACGGGGGGAACAGTGCAATGGGTACGAGCGTGAAGGAATCGGGCCGACGTGGCCATTGGCGAAAACTCACAGCGGTTGAACTGGATGATCTTCCGGCCAGGCTCCTCCAGACAGATGCATCGTGTCGGCAGTTCCCTTACTGGTACGAGTCTCATCGATCAGCCATTACGCAGCCCGCCTACCTTGTTTACGAGGTCGATTCCACGCCCGACTTTTATCTGTCGATGCAGGTCATTCGGATACCCTTCTTCAAGTTGGGGGTCACTTTTCAGGGGCCGATTCGCGTTACACGAGGGGCGGCGCCCACCGCCGATTCCCTCGAGGCTCTCGTCGAATGGGCCGACCGCCGCGGAATCTTTGCTCTGAAATTCGGCGGGGTTGCTCCGATCCTTGAAGACACGCTCATGGCCCTTGAGGGATCAACGCGTGATGAGGTCCTTCCGTATTACGGAAATGGGTTCGATCGACTCACGGTGGACTTACAGAGGGACGAAGCGACCTTGCTGGCCAGCTTCCAGCCCATCGCAAGGAGAGAGATCAAGCAGGCTCAAAAACAAGGTTATGAGATCTCGGCCTCGTCGAACCCTGACGACTTCGTGGAGGCGCTTCCACTGATTCTGTCACGTCACGCCGAGAAGGGTGTTCGCGCTTACCGAATGGAAGATAACTGGATTCGGCTCTTTAAGTCGGCAGCCCCTGACGGTTGTGCGCGCATCTACACAGCGAAACTCGATGGCCTGCTGATTCAGGCGGCTCTGGTCCTTCGGGATCAGCATGCGTCCTGGTATGTCCTTGGTGGGATTGACCTTACAGCCCTAGGGGATGCCCGGAGTCCTGCCTGTCTGCTGCAATGGGCGGCGATGCAAGATGCGGCCGGAATGGGCTGCAGCCGCTACGAACTCGGTGGGCCCGTTGGGACTGTCACGAAGTTCAAGATGAAGTTCCATCCCACGTACCACGAAGTCGAACCAACCGTCGCCTTGGTAGTTCGCCCTCAACGATTCAGCGTGTGGAAACGTTATGTGCTGCCCGTCGCCAAGGCCGCCATTCCTGCCCTAGGGCACGGAACATCCCGAGCACGGGCATGGAGGACGCTGGGGCGGCTGCGGCGCGCTTGACGCTGCCACTCTACGAGGCCAAGGAACCTCCTTTTATGACAGTGTTGCACGGCTCTAGCAGCTTCACAATCCTCGTACGTCGAGGTCCTCGGGGTGTAACAACTTCCGAGTGAACGTCGTGATGGAGATGCTCCGGGGGTGCCATTCGCGAGTAACATGTCCTACTGAAGTGAGGGTACGCGAGTTAGTTTCGCAAACGCCGTCGTGTGCGGAATCATCGATCTGCACAGGGGAGGATTGGGCTAGTGGACTCTGAAGACCTAGCGTGGGTGCGGGGGGCGCTGCGGTCAAGGTCAGAAGCCACGGTGAGCCTAGGGTCTCCTACTGCGCAGTTCGGGCTGAACGCCTTTGAAGGAATTCGCTGCTACTGGAATCCGCCACTTGGACAGCTCTTTGTCTTTCGTTTGCAGGACCACATCGAACGGCTGTTTCAATCATGTCGCGTGATGGAGATCCCTCTTCCTTACAAAGCCGAAGACGTCGCCGACATCGTCGTTAGCACGCTCCGGGCCAATGAGCTTCGCGAGGATGCTGCGGTTCGCCTCATTGCCTACGTCGACGGTGAAGGCAGTTGGCACTCCACCGAACCCGCTGACCTAGTCGCTTTTACTTCACCTCGTGCAAGGCTGTCGGAGGTCGTTGCGCATGGCGTTCGTGCCTGCGTCTCTTCGTGGAGACGAATCAACGACTCGTCCATGCCTCCCAGGGTCAAGGCCGGGGCAAACTACGTCAATAGCCGGTACGCCCTCCTAGAAGCGAGGCGAAACGGCTTCGACGTGCCCATCCTCCTCGGTGCCGACGCCAAGGTCTCGGAGAGTTCGGGTGCATGCGTCGTACTGATCCGCGACGGAGTAGTTGTCACCCCGCCCGGAACGGCCTCAGTACTTGAGAGCATCACCACCACCACCGTTCTGTCGTTGTGCGCCGACATGGGATTCCCGGTCGACGTAAGACCTGTTGACCGAACCGAGCTCTACTTGGCCGAGGAAGTCTTCCTTTGCGGCTCGGCGGCTGAGTTGACACCTGTGGTCTCGATTGATGGACACCCGGTGGGGGCGGGAGTGCCGGGCGTTAACGTGAGCCGGCTGCTGCAGGAGTACCACCACGCTGCGGATGGCTCCCGCGACGACCAACGGGGCTGGCTAAAGGCGGTCTATCCCGAGATTCCGGTCACGAGTTGAGCAGCGCACAGCTGGGTTGGCCCGCCGATCAGCACCGATTCTCCAAGAGAGTCTTAGACATCTGCGGAGCATCGGCGCTGTTGGTACTGACGTCCCCCGTATTGGCCGCAGCGGCAGTGAGCATCCTCATCGACACGGGTCGTCCCATCCTGTTCAGGCAGGAGCGGATCGGGCAACACGGTCGCATTTTCAGAATGAGCAAGTTTCGAACGATGCGGAGGAACGCGCAGTATGAGGGCACGGGACTGTTCAGCTATGAAGGCGACTCGAGGATCACCAGATCAGGCAAGTGGCTGAGAATCTCGAGCATCGACGAGTTGCCGCAACTCCTCAACGTGATGCATGGGGACATGTCCTTAGTTGGGCCGCGGCCTCCGGTAGTCGGTGAACTTGGTGAGTTCGAGGACTTCACGGGAGCCCTGTATTACCGCTTCAAGCTCAAGCCGGGCATAACGGGCCTCGCCCAAGTGTCGGGCCGCAACAATCTTGATTGGGATGAGAAGGTCATCTTGGACACCCAGTACCTTGACTCTTATGGGCGACTGGGTGTGCGAGAGGACATCCGCATTCTGTTTGCGACCGCCGTGGCGGTGCTAGCCATGCGAAACACGATCGAACAGCCGAAGGAGTGAGGCTTGCTTAGCTATTCCGAACTTCGCGACCTGACACAGGAACAGACTCGGGCGTTCTACGTGTTCGAACAGTCTCTGTACGAGGCCAACGTACGTGCCTTTCAGGCAGAACTAACTCAACAGTGGCAGAACTCCAAAGTCGCCTACTCCTACAAGACAAACTACACGCCATACATCTGTCGACTCGCGGACGAACTCGGGGTGTTGGCCGAAGTTGTTTCCGAGATGGAGCTTTGGCTTGCGCGCAAGCTCGAAGTCCCGGGTGAGCGCATCATCTTCAACGGACCGGACAAGTCGGAGTTTGCCCTGCGGGAGGCTCTGCTCCTCGGTGCCTATGTGAATGTGGACTCACTGGCCGATTTGGAACGACTGCTTGGGGTCTCGGCGCAGTTGGATGACCGCGTTCGAAATGTTGGTCTGCGGTGCAACTTCCCCATGTATGAAGGCGATGCCTCCAGGTTCGGCATCGATGTTGACTCGGTCGAGTTCTCGGAAGCGATTGCACGCATCGCGAGGTCGGGAACACTGCGCCTTGCTGGCCTGCACTGCCACATGCCTGATCGGAGCGTGACTTCATTCAGGGAGCGAAGCGAGCGGCTAGTCGAAACCGCTGTCCGCGTGTTCGATGAGGCACCGGACTATCTCAACGTGGGTGGGGGGTTCTTTGGAGCGATGCCGCCGGCGTTGAGGGAGTCCCTCGGGGTCGACCCACCTTCGTTCGCCGAGTATGCGGCCGCCATCACCGAGCCAGTCGCCCGGCAATATGGTGCCGGAGGGGACGGCCCGATGCTCGTGGTGGAGCCCGGCACGGCCTTGGTGGCCAATACGTTCGACTACTACTGTCCGGTGATCAGCCTCAAGACCGTGGGGGGTAGACGTATTGCGACTGTGGCGGGCAGCATCTTCAATACCAGTCCGCATGCGAAGACGCGATTGCTTCCTGTGTCGGTCATTCGTAGTGAGGGGTCTGTCGCCGCTGCCACGCCTGAGACATACGACATCGCCGGAAACACATGCATCGAAGCTGACTTCTTGAGTCTCGAACTAAATGTTGACCTTGAGGTTGGTGACTACTTGGCCTTCAGCAACGTCGGTTCATACTCCGTGGTGATGAAGCCGCCCTTCATTCACCCGAGTGTTCCCATCCTGACGCGCTCTTCGGACGGCGGGGCATGGTCAGTGATTAAGATCGCGGAAACGCCCGAGTACATCTTCGAGAACTTCGCTTGGTGACATGGACCTCATCTTCATTAGTGCCGACGTGCGCGAAGTCTCCATGGCCATGCTGGCTGGCGTCGACCGAATCATGGTGGACCTCGAGATCAATGGAAAGAGAGAACGCCAAGGGCACGCCGACACGTTGATTTCGGGTCATCGTCTTGCGGATGTGGAAACTATCCGAGCAACTTTTCCACGCGCCCACCTCATGGTGCGGGTCAATCCGATGGATGTGGAGTCCACTGAGGAGATTCGGTGTGTGCTGGAGATGGGTGCGGACACGTTGATGCTACCCATGTTCGTGCACCCTGATGAGGCCAAGCGTTTCATTGACTTGGTTGGTGGGCAGGCTCGTACATCGCTGCTTCTCGAGACAGCCCCCGCGTTGGCACGACTGGATAGCTTGCTCGAGGTCGAGGGAATCGACGAGATCCATGTGGGTCTGAATGACCTCCATTTGAGCATGCACCTGGATTTCATGTTTGAACTACTCGCGGGTGGGATTGTGGACTTCGTCGCGTCTGCTTGTCACGAGAAAGACTTGCCATTCGGATTCGGAGGGGTCGGTCCGGTAGGGCACGGCCTGCTGCCGGCGGAACTCATTCTGGGTGAGCACGCGCGACTCGGTTCGAACCAGGTCATTCTCAGTCGGGATTTCCATAGCCTGCTGCGTGGCCAGGACGAGCGGGCTGATGAGCGACGCCTCATGGATGCTGTTGAGGCTGTGCGTGCGCAACTCGTCTCCACCGCTCGCCGAGATTCGCGACAGGTTCGTGCCGACCACGAACAGACGCGGGCCATTGTGCGGGAGATTGTGGACGCTAGAAGGCGGATGGACCAGTCGAAACTACGGCAAGAACAAGGTGCGCAGTGAGGGTCTGGATATTCCAGACCGGAGAGCCGATGGTTCTTGTCGGTGCGCCAGGACGTCCGATGCGGTCTGCCAACCTCGCTCGAGCCTTGCTCAAGGCTGGCCATGAGGTGGTGCTTTGGACAGCAGACTTCCAACACATGGAGCACAAACATCAGTTCGGTGGAACAAAGACTGTGACGCCGGAGCAGGGGTTAGTGATTCACTTCCTGCAAAGCCGGGGATACCGCCGGAACATCGGTTTCGAACGTCTTGTCGACCACGCGCAACTCGCCTGGAACCTGAAGTCGGAGCTCCGGAAGGCTGAGCCACCCGACGTGGCCTTCGTTGGGTACCCTCCCATTGAGCCGGCGTTTGTCATGGTGGAGTGGCTCAAGAAGAGGTCAGTTCCCACTCTCCTTGACGTCAAGGATCGATGGCCGGATGTGTTGCTTCGAGCGTTACCCGCCAGCGTCAGGCCACTTGGCCGCGTGGCGCTGAGTCCCCACTACGCACTGGCCGCTCGTACCTTCCGGGATGTTTCGGGGATAACGTCAATTACGGAGTCGTTTCTGAGGTGGTCCCTTCGGGAGGCGGGAAGGAGCCGGGGAGATTGGGATCAGGTCGTGCCGCTTACGGCTCCGGAAACCACTCTCACCATGCAGGAACGCCAGAAGGCTGGGGCCTGGTGGGACACCATGGGTGTGCCGGATGATGGGCGGCCGAGGGCCAGTTTCGTGGGGACCCTTGGAGCTTCATTCGACTTCCGCCCGGTGGCGCAAGCAGCGCGCACTGTGGATGCCCAGTTCGTGATCTGTGGTACCGGCTCACAGGAGGCCAAAGTAGCTGCTCTCTTCGCCCGAATGACTAACGTCGTCCTGCCTGGGTGGGTCTCGACACAACAGGCGGAGGTGCTAGCTGGTCGCTCGTCTGTGGCTTTGGCCCCCTACGTTCCCACGGAGGACTTCCTCGATAGTCTGCCCAACAAGTTGTTCGACGCACTCGCACACGGCCTGCCGTTTGTGACGTCGCTGCAAGGCGAGGTTGGCACGCTGATCGCAGATCATGACGTCGGACGAACGTACGATTACACGGATCCCGACGATCTGGCCGGGGTGCTCGGTGTGCTCATGAGCCATCCGGAGGTGGCATACCGACTTGGGCGAAACGCCAAGGAGCTGTACGCAAGTCGCTACTCAGTCGATGTTGTGTACGGTCGCTTAGTGGGCCTGCTCGAGCGGTTGGCCGCCGGCCGCTCCGGTGTTGAGCCCTAGCGTGTTTCGAGTCGCTGCCGAGGAAGTCGGTCAACTCGATTGGCTTCAACTCCAGCCGACGCTCAATCGACCTCTCCTGACGAGCGAGGCTGGGCCAAGGATGCCAGTTCAGTGCATAGTCGAAGTTGATCCCCGAGGGTGAGGTGGTGCCCATCCGGCAGGAGGTCAGCTGTGTATTCAACAAAATGAACGCGGTCGGACAGTCGGGCAGCATCCTGCAACGCAAAATTGTACTTGCTGACCGTGAACTCTCCCAGAAGCTCCGTGAGTCTCGGTCCCGGCTCCTGAACTTGAATCAAGAAGATCTCGTGGCTGAATCCCGACAATTGCTCCACGAGCGCATGAATATTGCGTGCAAAAACCTCGTGGGAAACCCATGGACGGCCACACAACTTGAGCATGAGGGGGTTACGGCTCGGATGCCACTTTTGCGGCAGAGGTCGACATACGTGCCTCATGAACTGCGATCCGAAGAATCCGGATAGACGTCGAGGGTACGCTCGAGGCGCGGCATCAACAATGCCAACTTGTACGCACGTGAGATCGACATTGCCCGTCGCCAGATAGGCCGCAAGATGCCGCACTTCAGCTTGGACGTCGAGAACCGAGGACTGGCCCGCTGCGCGCATCCAGAACGAAGAAGCACCCACTTGACTCGCCAGTAGAACCGGCCACGACTCTCCGGGATCTCGTGCGGCCCCGTCGATAGCAGGTCGCGGAAACGCCAGCGAATCCCCAAGAATAAGCAGGGAAAGCATTCGCCACTCCGTCTGGTTACCCGCGTTCGCCTACTAGCAGCACGCTACCTGTCAACAACTGAGAATAGCATCGGCTCCACAATATGAACCGCCCCGGTTCATACTGGACGTGCTGGTTGAGACCGTGCTACCCATTGGTGGACACCTAAGCACGGGGGGGTGAGGTTGGTCTGCAGGTCTTGTTCTCGATCGCGATAACTGTGGTCGAGGGAAGGGGTCTGATTCCGTTGATGCTTCGTTAACTACTTTCGGCGTCGTGTAGCAGTCCATATTGGGGGAAGTGATGTGTGGAATCGGAATCCTTGTGTCCACAGGGGACCTAGCCTTTCAGAAACTTCGCGTTGAGGACATGATGGCAGCTGTCTCTCACCGCGGGCCAGATGCCGAAGGAGTATTCGCTGAAGGCCAAGTGCAACTTGGGCACCGCAGACTTTCAATTGTTGATCTCAGCCCGGGGGCGAATCAGCCATTCCACCGAGGTGGTCTCTCGATCGTGTTTAACGGGGAGATCTACAACTATGTGGAGATTCGAACCGAACTTGCTGGGCTGGGGCGCCATTTCAAGACGAAATCTGACACAGAGGTCATCTTGGCGGCATATGAGCACTGGGGTGAGGACTGTGTTAGGCGGTTCGACGGCATGTGGGCATTTGCGATTCTTGACAGCTCGAGACGACGGGTCATCCTAAGTCGGGATAGATTCGGTGAGAAGCCGCTCTTCTACATGCGAACACCAGGTGGCCTTGCTGCTGCGTCTGAGATTATGCAGTTCGCGTGTCTCGGCTTGTCTCTGCGCGCGCGGCCCGACGCAGTAGGACGGTTCCTCATTTTCGGCGAGGAAGATTTTGGTGAAGAAACCTTCATAGAGGGCGTAAGGAAGCTTCCTCCGGCCCACAATCTCATTCTGGACTTGGAATCAGGAGAAAGTACTCTGACGCGCTACTACACGCCTGGAAGCAGCCGGGAGTTTCTGGGCGTTGGGGTTACTGAATTTCAAAATGTGCTCGAACTTGAGTTGCGAGCTTCGGTCATGCGTCGGCTCAGGAGTGATGTTGATGTTGGCTCATGTCTAAGTGGTGGAATCGATAGTTCGCTGATTGTTGCGCTTGCGGCGGAGATCAGGCGCGGTGAGGGCTTGAGCCCGCCGGTATCTTTCACCGCCGTTTCGGGCGACCGAAATAACGACGAGTGGGAGTACGCGAGCGCCGTTGCGAGGGCTGTCGGCGCGGTTAGCGTGCCTGTCGAAGCCAATGGAGATGTGATGGCGCGCCACCTTAAGGCCGCACTTGCCGCTCAAGACGAGCCTTCGGGTGGACCGTCGATCGTTATGCAGTATCTAGTCATGAAATCTGCGAGTGAAGCAGGATGCAAAGTTCTCCTTGATGGCCAGGGAGCCGACGAAGTGTGGCTTGGTTACAGGCGATACGGCGCGCAGGCAGCCAGAACCCTGCCTGTCGGGCAGCGAGTAGCTTTCCTGCGGAAATGGGCCCGGAACTCTGATATGAGCCAAATTGATCTCGCCGTCAACTACGGGTTCTTTGGCTACCCGATGACGCAATCTGCAATTCGTACACTGCGGGGTCGCAGAACTGGCAAATTGCTCGGAATCGGGAGCGCTCACTCTAAGCAGGGAAATGTTGGAAACTCCCGACACTCGACCCTGTCTCATCAGGAGCGCGTTCGACAGATTACACAGCAACTTCCGCACCTCCTTCGGTACGAAGACATGAATTCCATGCACTTCTCAGTGGAAACGCGCCTGCCGTATCTCGACTGGCGCGTGGTCGAACTCGGCCTCGCGGCACCAGTGGGCGTGCTGCTGGCCGATGGTTGGTCAAAGACACCGTTGCGCACACTTCTGGAGAAACTCTTGCCCGACACCGTCGCGTGGCGCAAGCGTAAGATTGGGTTCGAAGTTCCTAGTGATGTATGGGTGACGGTGTATCGCCTGCTCCAGGAGGCTAACGAATCTTCGACGGGGTTGCGGGCCTTCGCGTTTGACGGCAAAGGTGTTATGGGCATCTCGCGGCCCGTCGCTTGGCGACTACTCGCTCTGGCGGATTGGGAGCGGAAGATGGGTGTTGACTTGGGCGCTGCGACTTCGGTGCTAACTAACTAGGGTTCAAATCGAGTTGCGACAGAATCGATCGAGTGTTCAGTCGTGCGGCGCATGCAAGATCTGATTGCATTCCCACTATGCGTAATCACCGAAGAGTCGGTCCACTGTCACTGGCGACGTTACGTGCGATGTTGGCTTCCAGAGTGCAAGCCAAGTGAGAACGGTTAGTTCACATATTCTTTGTGGCTGCGAAATGAGCGAAGGATGAAACGCCCCGGCGAGTCCGGAAACTCAGGTCCTTAGAGGGGAAGGAGTCATGTCTGGAGTTACGTCGAAGGGCTATCCGGCCGAGCGGCGCGAGCGGGCGGTCCGGACGGCGGGAGAGGTTGGTTCCGATTATGAGTCTGAGTGGGCGGCGATGCCCAAGGTTGCGCAGTTGCTGGGGATCGGGAGGCCAGAGACGGTGCGCAAGGGGTGCCGACGGGCCGAGGTCGATGCTGGCCACCCGCGGTACGGGTATCGGCGATTGCAGGCGCTGATGGTCCGTGAGGGCTACCTGGTCAACCACAAGCGCGTGCAGGCTGTGCCGTGAGGTGGGCCTACCGGTGCGGGTCAAGAAGTGCAAGCGATCCCGAGTCGGGGCGTTGGACTTCGCCTACGAGCAGACCGCTGACTGCCGGACCCTGAAGTACCTGAACGTCACCGACGACTTCACCAAGCACGCCCTAGCGATCGAGGACGAGCGGTCCATGACCGGGGAGGCCATCGTCACCGTGCTCGAACGGCTCAACATGATCCACGGGGCACCAGGGTTCGTGCGGATGGACAACGGCACCGAGATGACCTCCAACGCCGTAGCGGACTGGTGCCGCTTCAGTCCCACCGGGATCGTATTCATCGACCCCGGCTCGCCATGGCAGAACGCGTACGTCGAACCGTTCACCGACCGGCTTCGAGACGCGCTCCTCGCCGTCGAGAGATCTTCCACACCCTCCTGAAAGGCCAAGGTCATGGCCGAGGACTACCGGCAGCAGTACAACGCGCACCGACCGCACTCCTCGCTGGGCTACCTGACACCGAACGAGTTCGCACTACAGTGCAGGAACAACAACCCCGGACTCACAAAGGCCCTGGCTCACTAACCGGGGGCAGGTCACAGGGCACAGGGCAAGACTGGCCCTGCCAAAAGCGTATAGGTGTCTCGAAACCGCAAGTGCGCCTTGCGCCCGCAGCCTTCACAACTGTGATAACGCCTTACTACTATTGAAGCGTGAAGGGAACCGAATCAGGGACGGGCAGCGACCGGCCGCGAGTCTTACACTTAACCACCGCTCATCAAGCCGACGATGTTCGAATCCTTGAGCGAGAGTGTAAGTCCCTCGCTGAGCTGGATTTGTATGACGTCACATTAGCTGCACCAGGCCACATGCCCAAAGTCGAGGGTGTTGCCCACATACCATTGACCGAAACGCCAAGCCGGAGAATGTTGAGATTCCTCGCGGGACACAGGCGGGGAACCGCTATAAGTAGGGCGTTGACTGTCGACATCTGGCACATCCATGATCCAGAACTCCTGCCAACAGCAATCTCGTTGGCCAAACGAGGCGAATGTGTAATTTGGGACGCCCACGAAGACTATTGGCAGCTCTTCTCCCAACCAGGGGCGAAGGATTGGGTACCGCCCGCCGCTTTCCGCGTGGTGTCAAGGGCAACCGGGACCCTTCTACGTTTGGCTGACAAGAATGTGAGCGCGGTGATTGCGGCGACACCTCAGATTCAGAGGCGCTATTCGAATCCGCGGACCGTACTAGTGGGTAATGAGGCACGAATTGAGGATTTCGCTGGATGCGTCCCCACTTTTGAAAGTAGACGAGTACTTTTCACCGGACCCCTGAACGATGGACAGAGTTTCTGGAGTGTCGTAGAGGCAGTGTCTGCAATTCCAGAGTGTGTATTGCTGGTGGCTGGGTATCCGCCTGACCCTTCGGCTTGGCTTCGGGTGACACAAATACTCGGTCCACGAGCGAGGCACCTAGGTCGACTGGACCGGGCTGGACTTCGTGAGGCAATTTCGCAGTCAAGTTTGGGCTTTTGCACATATGCGGATCAAATTGCTCATCAGACAAATCGCCCAAACAAATTGTATGAATTCGCTGCCGCGGGCCTCCCAGTTGTAGCAACGCCAACGGAGTCCAACATCTCTCTGCTCACAGATAGCCGAGCAGGACTCATCGCATCCGGATTTGATTTCGAGTCAATACGGTTGGCAGTCATGGAGGCGTGGCTAAACAGCAAAAGGTGGCAAGAGTGGTCATCCAATGGGATTGCTTGGTCGAAAGACCAAGGATCATGGACTCAGTCGGCTAATCGACTGGTTGACCTGTACTCGGATCTCATCGCGGAACGGGCTGGCTCATGATTTCGACTTGTTGGGTGGGCTAGCCGACGCAGCAGATTCGAACCGATGAACCCGGCGCCGCCGGTGACTAGAACCATCACTTCACCGTGATCGACGCAACGGCCATGATGAGGGGTCGAACCTCACGCAAACTCGACCACCAAGGCGGTGAACTATGCGCGAACCCCTCGGGCGAGCAAAGGCCTCTCTGCGAGCGCATCTCACTCGCCCTACACACGTGCACCTTGGGTCCGCTGCGATGACCGTGATCGCTTCGGTCTCTAGCCGCCGTCTTGTGAAGAACCGGTACGACGGCGAAGACTGGTACGTCGCCTCACAGGGCACCTACCAAGTTCTGCCCACAGTGCAACGCATATACCGACCGCCCACCACCGACCACATCGATCTCTTCACCTTCCACTACACGCCGCGCGAGGGCGACGTCGTAGTTGACATCGGTGCCGGCATTGGAACCGAACTCGCTCAGTGGCTCGAATTAGTCGGACCCACCGGACGAGTGCTGATGATTGAAGCCGACCCCGTTGCCTGCGCAAACTTGTTGCCTGGCGTGGACATACAAATGTCGAGGTGATCGAGGCGGCCATCGGGGCTACCGAAGGAGTCGCCTATCTCGAGGTGTTCGCCCCCGCCGGCCTGAGCAATCGCCTCACCAACAGTGCCACCAGCGACAGCAACCTCGTCGAAGTTCCTCTCACCACTCTCGATGTCATTCTGCGCGCAGCCGGCAACCCGCGCGTTGCACTGCTGAAGATGAATATCGAAGGCGCCGAAGCCGATGCACTCGCAGGACTCTCACCCGACGCAGCCATCGACAACTACTGCATCAGCTGCCACGACTTCAAAGGGCCGTCAACGGCGACCTTCGATCACGTACGTACGTGGCTTGCGACCAACGTCGGTGAACCAATCAGGCACCCCAGCAATCCGCAGGCACCCTGGGAAGGCGACTACCTATACGCCGCGAAGCACCGGATCGCGAACGATTCCATCGACCGCACTGCCTAGCGCCGCCACCACTGCCGCATGATCGACACGCACTTCACCATGCGAATCAGCGATATCGAACTCCTGACCCGACCCCATTGAGGCAATTCCACGTCCGGCATTCAATTCCGAAACCCACCACAGCAGTCGCGCATACGGATCCTCGGGGGGCGGCGGCGCTGGTGGAAAGTCCAAACCTTCTGGCAAGGGCGATCCTGCCGCGTGCCACTTCGACAGTGCCGCTGCTTCGCGCAGTGTGAAAGTGCGCTTGCGGGCCGAAAGGTCCTTCTCAACCACCGAAGCTCGATGAAGTTGCTCGGCCGTGAGAATCAAGTCGGCCGAGGCAATGTCGGCCTCGGTCAGCCGCTTCGCCGAGTGGTGCAACGTGCTGAGCCCCGCCTGCTGAACTGCCAGCCCACACACCGCGTCGCCATCATTGGCCCACACTCCGCCCGAGGTCACTGCTACCAACCCTGAGGCCATTTGGCTCGCGAGGGCGACCTGAAGTAGCGCTGCCGCGACCGGACTTCGACACACGTTTGCGCTGCACACCACCATCACGGTGAACGGTGCCGACTCACCACTCATACGGACCAACCCTCGCCCTCTCACTCCAGAGTCATGGTGACACAGCCGATGAAGCACAGGGACCGCTTAGTGGAGTGCGCGGCCGTGTCGGCGTGGAAGGACGTGACGGACGATGAATGCATTCAACCTTCCGATGCGGCCAATTCTGTTGGCAGTACTGGCATTGCTGATTGTGCTGTACGCCCTGTGGGCCATTCGGCATGGCGGCATCGACCGACTCACTGCTGTGGTCTTGCTCGCGCTCACGGCCGTGTTGGTGTGGCAGGGCATGGCCGAGCGCAGCTGGCTTGCAACTCAGAGTCGCCTGTCGGCCGTGGCGACCGAGATTGCGGGTACTCCGGTGAAGGTGCATTGCCAACGGTTCAGCGAAACGTACTTCTCGGCGTCGAGCGCCGAAGGCATCGTCGGCTTTGATGAGAATGGTGTTCCCAAGGGTGAGGCCGACCTGACGTACTCGGCCTGCCGCGACCTCGCTGGCTGGCTCGCCAGCACCAAGGCCTCGCCCACCAGCGAGCAGATGATCGCTGTGCATGTGCTGACCCATGAGGCGATGCACGTGAGCGGCATCACGGCTGAGGGTATCGCCGAGTGCGAGGCGCTGAGTTTCGACGCGCGTACTGCGCAGCTTCTGGGAGCAACGCCGAAGCAGGCAACGGCGTTGGCCGCGTATTACCGAACGAAGGTGTATCCCTCGATGCCTGCCGGATATCGCACCAACAGTTGCCGCTGGGCGTGAGTTCTTAACGTGTACAGGTGTCAGTAGCCTGCGTTAGTCTGGAGTCATCACTTCGGAGGTGACCATGACCGCAGCAGCACACGCGACTGCCGCGCCCGACCTGGCCGCACGACTTGAGCGAGTGGCTGCACTCTTGGGCACTCCCGCCGAGCAACTGCTCGACGAGTGGGAGTCGCTCGCGCCACCTGCCGGTTCTCATGCCCCGCAGTCAGTGCTCACGCAGCCCGAGTCGAAGGCCCTCGCGCGGGCCGGCGTGCGCGTTGCGCCCGTTCCACAGTTCAGCGAG
>Ga0194043_1000167_pt1:0-22500 | contig 33231 bp, 22 predicted proteins | sample JunL4415m_MetaG_FD_161274 | JGI IMG/M metagenome (GOLD analysis project Ga0194043, IMG submission 161274) | Anoxic zone freshwater microbial communities from boreal shield lake in IISD Experimental Lakes Area, Ontario, Canada - Jun2016-L442-15m | ecosystem: Environmental > Aquatic >...
GCGCAAGCTCGGCCTCATCCAGGCGCTCATGCACAGGCCGGAGCTGCTCATCCTCGATGAGCCCACCGCCGGCCTCGACCCGCTGGTGCAGCACGAGCTCTACCACCTCGTCGAGGAGGCCAGGGAGGCGGGGCAGACCGTGTTCCTGTCGTCACACAATCTTCCCGAGGTGCAGCGCGTCTGCGACCGCGTGGCCTTCATTCGAGAGGGCGAGCTGGTGGCGCTCGAGGACGTCGCGGCGCTCACGGGGCGCGCCGTCCGCGAGATCGAGGTGACGTTCGCGGCGCCCGTGCCCGCCGCCGCCTTCGAGGGCGTGGACGGAATCACCGGCGTGACGGCGAACGGGGCCGGCCCCGGTCCCGCAGCCGGCCCCGGCGCCGGCCCCGGTCCCGCAGCCGGCCCCGGCGCCGGCCCCGGTCCCGCAGCCGGCCCCGGCGCTCGGACACTCCGTCTCACCGTGAACGGCTCGCTCGACGCTACCGTCAAGATGCTTGCCCGCTACGAGGTCGTCACGCTGACCAGCCGCGAGCTCGACCTGGAGGACGTCTTTCTGACCTTGTACGGAGAGCGGCTCGGCGCCGCCGGGCGCGCGCCGTCGGGCGCGGGCGAGGAGGCCGGCGATGCTGCGTGACCCGTTTCTCAAGAGCCTCCGCGACCAGGCCCGCGGCCTGATCTTCTGGGTGATCGGCATCGCCGCCTACGTCGCCCTGCTGATGTCCGTGTACCCCAGCGTCAGGGACAGCGCCGGGCAGTTGCAGGGTTACGTCGACAACCTGCCCGAGGCGTTCCGCACGGCCTTTCTCGGATCGGGAGGGGACTTCTCCTCGCCGCGGGGATTCATCAACACGGAACTGTTCTCGTGGCTGGGGCCGATCGTCTTCATCGCCTTCGCCGTGGGAACCGCCAACCGTGCTTTGGCCGGGGAGGAGGAGGACGGCACGCTGAGCCTGCTGCTGGCCTACCCGCTCTCGCGGCGTGGCCTTGTGCTGCAGAGGTTCGCGGCGATGATGGTGAGCATCGGCGTGCTGGGCCTCGCTTTCTGGCTGTCGCTGGTCGTCGCCACCGCGCTCGCCGGCATGGACGTCGGCGCCGGCGCGCTCGCGCAGGCGCTGCTGCTGTTCACGCTGCTCGGCCTGGCGGTCGGCAGCGTCACCCTGGCGGTCGGGGCGGCGACCGGCCGCAAAGCGGCGGGCGTCGCCGCCGGCGCCGGGGTCGGCGTGGCGATGTACCTCCTCAACACGCTGGGCCAGATCAACGCGACGCTCGAGCCCTACCGCGTGCTCTCGCTGTTCCGCTACACAGGTGGCACCACGCCGTTGGGCCGCGGGCTCGGAGCCGTCGACGTCGCGGTACTCGTTGGCACGACGCTGGCGCTCCTCGCCGTGACCTTGATCCTGTTTGAGCGCCGCGACATCCGCGTGTGACGGCGGGCGGGGGGGGCGGCGGGCGCGGGACGCGCCCGCCGCCCGCTCACGCTAGCTCCAGCCCTGCTTCCGGAACAGGAGCAGCATGACGACCACGGCCAGCACCTGCGTGGCCAGCCCGAAGGTGAGGAAGGCCGTCCAGCCGGTGATGTTGAGCACCAGCCGGCCGAAGTTCATGCCGAAGAAGCCGGTGAGCCAGGTCAGCGGCATGAAGATGGTGGCCACGATCGTCAGTCGCTTCATCACGGCGTTCAGCCTGTTGGACACGGTGGACAGGTAGACGTCCATGGCGCCCGTCGTGAGGTCGCGGTAGCTGTCGATGAGGTCGCTGATGCGGATCAGGTGGTCGTAGACGTTGCGGTAGTAGCGCTCCGCCTCGGGCGTCATGCCGGGGATCTCGACCATGCCGGTGGCGACGCGTGCAAAGAGGTCGCGCTCCGGGGCGATCACCTTGCGCAGGCTCACGAGCGTGCGCTTGATGGCGAAGACCTCCTGGAGCTGGGCGTCGTCGGGGGTCTGGAAGATGCGGTCCTCGACGGTGTCGATGCGCTCGTCGAACTCACTGAGCAGAGGGAAGAAGCTGTCCACCAGGGCATCGACCACCGCGTACAGGACGAAGGCGGCGTTATCGGTGTGCAGGTGGTGCGTGGTGATGCGGGTGCGCAGGTCGCTGAAGGCCGGGCAGTCGTCGTGGTGCACGGTCACGAGGTAGTGCCCGGAGAGGAAGCAGTGCACCTCGACGAGGTCGTCCTCGTCGCGGTTCGCGCCGTAGACCACCAGCATCACGTAGTCGTCGTAGGCGTCCAGCTTCGGGCGCTGACCGAAGTGCTCCGAGTCTTCCAGGGCGATGGGGTGGAAGCCGAACACGTCGCGCAGCAGCGCGAGGCCTTCGGCGTCGGGCCCGTGGATGTCGAGCCAGAAGAAGCCGCCGGCCTGCAGGCGCGACGCTACCGCGTCGCGGTCGGCCGGCGCCACGGCGCTGTCGGCGTCGACGAGGAACTGGGTGGACGACGTTGCCGTGGCTCCTCCTCGCACGCGGGTCGTCGCGGATGCTACTCCCGGCCGCGCCGCGACGCATCTCCTACATCAGCGGTTGCATCTGTCGCCGACATACATTTTACTACCCGGAACCTCTAAACGACCCTTTGGGGGGTATCGTGGCGAACCGTCGCACCGGGCATCCGCCGACAGCGCGCACCACCTCACTTTCGCTCATGCTCATGGCTCTTCTGTTCGCTCTGCTTGTCGCGGCCGCTCCCGCGTCGGCCTTCGAGGACTGGGAGCACGGTGGAGCCAAGGAGTCGACGTGCGACAGCAGCGGCTGTCACAAGGACGATCAGCCGATCACCAACACCGCCTGTATCGGCTGCCACTCGGGTCGCACGACATCGGGGTCGCAGAAGTGCTGGGATTGCCACGCCCCGGGCGCGACGCCGCCCTCGAGCTGCGCAGACTCGTGCCACCTCTTCCAGGCCAGCGGCGACGAAGACTACTCGTATTCGATCGCCTTCACGCACGGGACGACGCCCCATCTCGGCGCCTCGGGGTATGGCAAGACCTGCATCGACTGCCACGGCGCGGGGGGCGCGCATCATGACGCCGCCGCGGCCTCCGCCCCCGCGTGCGCGACCTGCCACAACGGCGCGTACGCCGCCGCGCCTGTCGGCCACGAGGGCCGTAGCAGCGACTGCCAGTCGTGCCACACGGGCATGAACCGCCCGTCCGGCGACTGCGCCTCCTGCCACGTCGGCAACCCTGGCTCGGGTGGGCCGCAGATCACCTATTCGAGCTCGCAGGCCTGCGCCGACGCCGGCTGCCACGGCAAGGTCAAGAACCACGTGGGCACGTCGATCGGCGCCGCGGCCTGCACGACCTGTCACGCGGAGCACTACAAGTCGCTGGGCGCGTGCACCAAGTGCCACGCCGACCCCCAGCGCTTCCACCACGGCACAGCGCAGGCCACGCCCCTCACCGACTGCGCCGGCTGTCACAACGGTTCGATCGCGGCCGCGCCGCCCCTGAGTCATGCCGCCTACGGTACCCAGTGCGCATCGTGCCACACGGGCATGAACCTCCCGTCCGGCGACTGCGCCACCTGCCATGCGAAAGCGCAGGGTACCTGGCCGGCCGTGGTCTCCACGAATCCTCTCGCCTGCGCCGACGCCGGCTGCCACGGCAAGGTCAAGAACCACGTGGGCACGTCGATCGGCGCCGCGGCCTGCACCACCTGCCACGCGGAGCACTACAAGTCGCTGGGCGCCTGCACGAAGTGCCATGCGGACCCGAAGAGCTTCCACCACGGCACCGCCAAGGCCACCCCGCTCGCCGACTGCGCCACCTGTCACAACGGTTCGATCGCGGCCGCGCCGCCCCTGAGTCATGCCGCCTACGGTACCCAGTGCGCTTCGTGCCACATGGGCATGAACCGCCCGTCCGGCGACTGCGCCACCTGCCACGCGAAAGCGCAGGGTACCTGGCCGGCCGTGGTCTCCACGAATCCTCTCGCCTGCGCCGACGCGCGGTGTCACGGCAAGGTCGCCAACCACTCAGGTACCTTGATCACGGATGCGCCATGCACGACCTGCCACACGGAGCACTACAAGTCGCTGGGCGCGTGCACGAAGTGCCATGCGAACCCGAGGATCTTCCACCATGGGATCGCCAAGGCCACCCCGCTCGCCGACTGCGCCGGCTGCCATAACGGCGCCCTTGCCGGCGCCCACGGCAATCACGGCACGCTCAAGTCGTGTACGCCGTGCCACGACGGCGGGATGAAGCGGCCGTCTGTGCCCGGGGTGTGCGTCACCTGCCACGATGTCGGCACGACAACCCCGACCTCCTGCCTCGCCGGCGGCTGCCACACGTCGAAGCAGCTGCACGCCCCCGGGCCCGCCGGAGGCGTGGACTGCGCTGGCTGCCACTCCACGACTCACTACAAGGCGATCGCGAGCTGCACCACCTGCCACCCCGACCGCGTCGGCTACCACCACAAGGGTGTCAAGGCCACGCCTCTGGCCGACTGCGGCGGTTGTCACGACGGCAGGATCGCCTCAGCCAGGAAGGCTCACGCGGGGCTCACCTGCGCGAAATGCCACACCGGGATGGCCCGCCCACCGGTGCCCGCTACGTGCCAGGACTGCCACGATGCGCAGACCTTCGGGAGCGCGGTGTGCACGACGTGTCACAGCAAGACCGGCATGATCGGCAAGGAGACGGTCCACGCCACGGACCCGGTCGCCACGGTGAGCTGCACCACGTGCCACAAGAAGCACTACGAGGGTCTCGGCGCCTGCGACACGTGCCACGGCAGCCATGCGGAGACTCATCACGGGACGGCCACGTTGGCCGACACGCTGCTCAAGCTGGCGGCCCGGCCGGCGCAGATCAAGGCTCACCAGAAGTCCACGCTCAAGGGAAGGCTGCGGGCTGATGGCCAAGCGCTGGCCGCCCAGTCGGTCCTGATCCAGGCGCGCAGGCTGAAGGGCGGCTCATTCAAAGATGTCGCAGTCGTCACGACCGGCGCCGACGGTCGCTTCAGCCGCATCGTCGAGCCGCGCGTCGGCGCCGAGTACCGCGCCGTGTGGCGGCCGACCGGAGCGTATGTCACTCAGCTGAGGCCGGCGATCGACTCGGTGAAGCTCAGGGTGCGCAAGTAGCGCCCGGGCTTCGCACTGTGCCTGTGGGGCGGCCGCTGAGCGCGCGCCGCGCGTGGTGCTGCCGGTCCACGACGGCCAAGCCGGTTCCCCCGTTCGCCCGCCCCCCCCGCGATGGCCGGCCTTCGGCGACCATTCGACGCCCGTCGCCGCGTCGTGTATACTGCCGTCCGCCATCAAGTGGGAGCTTGCGAGCACCCCACCCTGCGCCTGTCACCGGCCGACAGGGTCCATCACGAGAAAGGAGATCGTGAGGGCTCGCCGCTGGCGAGCCTTTTGCCGTATATGGGTAGACCATTTTCTCCAAGAGACAAGTTCATGCGGGACCGGGCCAACGAGGTCCGCATCCGCATCAACGACGGCATCACGGTGCCGCAGGTCCGGCTCATCGACGAAAAGGGCGAACAGCTCGGCATCAAGCCGATAGCCTTCGCCCAGGAGTACGCCGCCGAGCACAACCTCGACCTCGTCGAGGTGGCTGCGCAGTCCGACCCGCCGGTGTGCCGGATCATGAACTACAGCAAGTATCGCTACGAGCTCGAGCTCAAGGCGAAGCAGGCGCGCAAGCACCAGAGCCAGATCGTGATCAAGGAGATCAAGTTCCGGCCCAAGGTGGGCGTGCACGACTACGAGACCAAGAGGGGCCACGTGCTGCGCTTCCTGCAGCACAAGGACAAGGTCAAGGTCACGATCATGTTCCGCGGCCGCGAGATGGTCCATCCGGAGCGCGGCGAGACGCTGCTCTTGCGGCTCGCCGAAGATGTCAAGGAATACGGCGTCATCGAGTCCAAGCCCCTGCAGGACGGGCGCAACATGGTCATGATGCTGGCGCCGGTCAAGTAGCGGGAGGAGGTACGTATGCCGAAGACAAAGACCCACAGCGCATCGAAGAAGCGCTTCCGTCTCACGGGCACGGGCAAGCTGGTCCGCCGCCACGGGATGAAGAGCCACCTCCTGGAGCACAAGAGCGCCAAGCGCAAGCGGGGCTTCCGCAAGCTGAACGACGTCAGTCCGGCCGACACCAAAGGGATCAAGCGCCTGCTCGGACTGCGCTAGGTCGACGCAAGCGATCCACCGCCCGGCCGGCGCCGCAGGCGCCGGCCGGCGTAGTGCCAAGGAGTACGCACCATGTCTCGTATCAAACGTAGCGTCAACGCGCGCAAGAAGCGCCGCAAGGTGCTCGAGCAGGCGAAGGGCTACCGCGCCACCAAGAGCTCGAGCTACAAGCGGGCCAAGGAGCAGGTGCAGCGCAGTGGCCAGTACGCCTACCGCGACCGTCGCGTGCGCAAGCGTGAGTTCCGCAAGCTGTGGATCATCCGCATCAACGCGGGCGCCCGCGAAAACGGCCTCTCATACAATCAGTTCATCCACGGCCTGCAGCTGGCTCAGGTCGAGCTCGACCGCAAGATCCTCGCCGAGCTCGCCGTGAGCGACCCCAAGTACTTCGCCTCGCTCGTCGATCAGGCGCGCGTCGCCCTCGAAGCGGCCTGAACGCCGGCTGGGCAGGCGAGCAGCTTGGGGTTTTAGGCCAACCACTCGGCAGCACCCGGAACGCCCTCGTGAAGAGGGCGTCGTCGCTGCGTCAGCGTAAGTTCCGCGAGCGCGAAGGCGCCTTTCTGGTGGAGGGCGCCGACCTGGTCGCGGCCGGCCTCGCCGCCGGCCACCGGCCACAGGTCGTCTTTGTGCGCGCCGCACGCGCCCTCGAGCTCAGCGCGCGTCTGGGGCTGAGCGCCGAGGGCGGGCCGGCGGCGGACGGCGCTCACGCGGCGCCGCCGGCCGTCTACCCGGTCGCCGAGCGCGTCGCCGCAAGAATCAGCACCCTCGAGACGCCGCCGGACGTCATGGCGGTGTTTCCCCTGCCCGAGCGCCGCGCGCCGGCGACGCTGCCCGGCACGGGCGGCGCGCCCGCAGCGGGCGCGTCCCCAGGCGCGCCCGGCGGGGCGCTGGTCGTCTACGCCGACGGCATCGGCGACCCGGGCAACATGGGCACGCTGCTGCGCGCGGCGGTGGCCTTCGGCGCCACCGCCCTGGCCACCGCCCCGGGCTCCGCCGACCTGTACGGCCCCAAGACGGTGCGCGCCGGGATGGGCGCCATCTTCGGGCTGCCCCTGTTCCCGGAGGTGCGGCTGGCCGACGTGCTCGCGGCGCTGCCCGGGGCCGCGGTGTACGGCCTGGCCGCCCACGAGGGCGTGCCGCTCGCCGCGGCCGCGTTGCGGCGCCCGGCCGTGCTCGTCGTGGGCGCCGAGCGCCCCGGCCTCTCGGCCGAGGCTCTCGCGCACGTGACCCGGCTCATCACGATCCCGCTGGCGCCGGGCTTGCCCGGAGGGGTTGAATCGCTCAACGCCGGGGTGGCCGGCGCGATCGCGCTCTACGAATTCTCGCGCCGCCCCGCGGCGCCCGCGAAAGGATGACCATGGACGACGCCGAGCTGCAGATCCTGAAACAGCGCGCCCCGGGCCTGGCGGCTCTGTACACCACGGCCCGCGACACGATCCTGCGGGCCGCCGACGGAGCCGCCCTCGAGCAGGCGCGCGTCTCCACCCTGGGCCGCAAGAGCGCGCTCACCGAGCTCCTGCGCTCCATCCCGACGCTGCCGGCGGAGGATCGCCCGCTGCTCGGCAAGGGCGGCAACCTGGTGCGCCGCGAGCTCGAGGGGCTCGTGGAGGAGCGCGAGGCGGAGCTGAAGCGCGAAGCGCTGTCCGCCTCGCTGGCCCACGAGCGCCTCGACGTCACGCTGCCCGGCCAGCCCTTCCCGGCTGGCCATGAGCACCTCATCAGCCAGACGATGCGCGAGGTCGAAGACATCTTCATCGGCCTCGGCTATCGCATCGCCGAGGGCCCCGAGGTCGAGCTCGACTACTACAACTTCACGGCTCTGAACACGCCGCCCAGTCACCCGGCGCGCTCGGCCCACGACACCTTCTGGGTGGTCGAGCAGCGCGAGACGATGCCCGACGCCGTTGTGGACGCCGACCGCGGCGTGCTTCTGCGCACCCACACCTCTCCCGTGCAGGTGCGTGTCATGGAACAGCAGCAGCCGCCCGTGTACGTCGTCTGCCTCGGCAAGGTCTACCGCCGCGACTCCGACGCCACGCACACGCCGATGTTCCACCAGGTCGAGGGTCTTGTCGTCGACGAGGGCATCACGCTCGCCGATCTCAAGGGCACCCTGCACCACTTCACGCAGGAGCTCTTCGGCGGCGAGCGCGCCATCCGTATGCGCCCCCACTTCTTCCCGTTCACCGAACCGAGCATCGAGGTCGATGTGAGCTGCGAGCTCTGTGGCGGCAAGGGTTGCCGCTCGTGCAAGCACTCCGGCTGGCTCGAGATCATGGGCGCCGGCATGGTCGACCCGGCGGTCTACGACTTCGTCGACTACGACCCCGAGAAGGTCAGCGGCTTCGCCTTCGGCATGGGCGTCGAGCGCATGGCCATGCTCAAGCACGGCATCCCCGACCTGCGTCTGTTCTACGACAACGACGTCCGCTTCCTGCGGCAGTTCTGAGAGGGGGCGGCGACCATGCGAGTACCGTTCAGCTGGATCAAGGAGTACATCGACTGGCGTGGCGGCGTCGAGGAGCTCGCCGAGGTCCTCACGATGTCGGGCACCGAGGTGGAGGGCATCGACTGGGTCGGCGCCCCGCGCGACGCCGGGAACCTCAGCCGCTTCGTGGTGGGCAAGGTGCTCACGCGGGGCAGGCATCCCAACGCCGACAAGCTCAGCCTCTGCACCGTCGAGGTCGGCGCGGCCAACGGCGGCGTGACGCAGATCGTCTGCGGCGCCGACAACTTCCGCGCCGGCGATACCGTGGCGGTGTCGCTGACCGGGGCGACCCTCGAGAACGGCCTCAAGCTCAAGAAGGCCAACCTGCGCGGCGTCGAGAGCAACGGCATGATGATGAGCGAGCAGGAGCTCGGTTACGAGGAGAAGAGCCCGGGCATCGTCATCCTGCCCGACGCGTGGATCGTGGGCACGCCGCTGCAGGAGTACCTCCCGGTGAGCGAGGCCGTGCTCGAGCTCGAGCTCACCTCGAACCGCCCCGACTGCTTCAGCATCTACGGCATCGCCCGCGAGGTCGCGGCTGCAGCACGGCTGGAGTTGGCGCCGCCGCCTACCGCCGGACCGGCGGTGCTGGGCGGCGCTCCGGCTCACGAGGCGCTCAAAGTCGAGGTCGCCGACCCCGACCTGTGCCCGCGCTATGCGGCCCAGGTCATCCGCGGCGTGACGGTCGGCGACTCGCCGGCGTGGCTCAAGGCGCGCCTCACGCACGCCGGTATGCGCCCCATCAGCAACGTCGTCGACGTGACCAACTACGTGATGCTCGGCTGGGGCCAGCCGCTGCACGCCTTCGACGCGGGCAAGATCCGCGGAAACAAGCTCATCGCCCGCCGCGCGAAGGACGGCGAGAAGATCGTCACTCTCGACGGCGTGGAGCGCACGCTCGACGGGCACATGCTCGTCATCGCCGACGTCGAGCGGCCGCTGGTCATCGCCGGCGTGTTCGGCAGCGTCGATGCCGAGGTGGACGAGCACACCACCGACCTGGTGCTCGAAGCCGCCAACTTCAGCGGTCCCAGCATCCTGCGCACGGAGCTGCACACCGGCATCCGCAGCGAGGCCAGCAACCGCTTCGAGAAGGGGCTCGACGCGAACCTCGCGCCCGCAGGGCTCGACTTCGCCTCGCGGCTCTTCGCCGAGCTCTGCGGCGGCGTCGTCGCGCCCGGCGCCATCGACGTGTGCGCCGAGGCGCCTTCGCGGCCGCGGCTCGTCTACCGGCCGGCGAAAGCCGACGGCCTGCTCGGCTACGCCATCCCGGCGCGGGAGCAGGCCGGCATCCTGCGCCGCCTCGAGTGCGAGGTCGACGAGGGCGCGACGGCGATTGCCGTAGCAAACGTATTGTCAACCGCCGAGTGGACGATCGCGCCCCCGACGTTCCGCCCCGACCTCGCCCGCGAGGTCGACCTCATCGAGGAGGTCGGGCGCATCGCCGGCTACGACCTGGCCCCCGAGACGCTGCCGCGGCATCGCCCGGCCGGGGGCCTGACCAAGCCGCAGCAGGTGCGGCGCGCCATGCGGCGCGCCCTGGTCGGCTGCGGCCTCGACGAGGCCATCACCTACACGTTCATGGCCCCCGACGCCCTCGACCCGCTCCGTCTGCCCGAGGGCGACGTGCGCCTCTCTCCCGTGAAGCTCAGCAACCCGATGAGCGTCGAGCAGTCGGTGATGCGCACGATGCTTCTGCCCGGCCTCGTCGCCGCGGTGCGCGCCAACCTCGACCGCCTCAACGATCCGCCGAACCTCTTCGAGATCGGCAGCGTGTACCTGTGGGACGACCAGACGAGCCCGGCGCCGGCGCATGCCGCCGAGCCCGGCGCCGTCCTGCCGCACGAGCCCGAGGCCGTCGGCATCGTGCTCGCCGGGCCGCTCGCCGCCGAGAGCTGGACGGGCGCCGGCCGTCCCACCGACTTCCCGGCGCTCAAGGGCGTCGTCGAGACGGCGCTCCACGCTCTGCGCCTGACCGCCGACTTCGCGCCCCTCGGCGCCGCGGTCGCGCAGTTCCCCTACCTGCATCCCGGCAAGGCGGCGCTCGTCAGCGTGCCGGGCGCCGGCGGCGTGGGCGCTCTCGGGCTGCTGCGCCCCGACGTCGCCGCCGCCTATGGGGTCGACGACCTCGACGTGTACTACGCCGCCCTCGCCCTCGACCGCATCGCCCCAGTCGCCCTCAGGACGACGACCTTCGAGGACCTCGGCGCCTACCCGCCGGCCGCGCAGGATCTTGCGGTGATCGTGGATCGCGGCATCGCCGCCGCCGACGTCGTCGCCGTGGCGCGGCGCGCCGGCGGCAAGCTCACCCAGGGCGTGCACGTCTTTGACGTGTACGAGGGCGACCAGGTGCCGGCGGGCAAGCGTTCGCTGGCGCTGCGCGTCGTGATGCGCTCGCCGGAGCGCACGCTGAGCGAGAAGGACATCGCCGGCGTGCGCGCCAGGATCCTCGCGGCGCTCGAGCGGGAGCTCGCGGCGACGCTGCGCTGAGCCGGCACGCGCCGGCGGACGGATCGCGACGGGCGGGGCAGCCTGCGGGCGCCCGCCCGCCGTCGTCCGGGCGGCGCCTTCGTCATCATCCTGTGCGCATAATCTGCAAAGGTCGAAGGACGAGCTTGCATGATTCACGCGCCTTGGGTATAGTCCCCCGACGATGAGCAGCGTCCACACCATCACGAGCGCCCCGCGGTCCCGCCCCGAGGCGGGCCGCACGCGCTGCGCCGCCCTCCGCCCCCGACGTGCACGACGCGCGCCGGCCGGTGGGCACACCCGTCTGCTCTAGCTCCCTCAGCTAGCCGCTCTCGCAGACACCCGCACCCAGCCCTCCGCCGGCGCACATCCCGTTCTGCCCCGCAGCCATCCCGACGTGCATCCGGAGCGCCTCATGACACCCACGATCTGCGCAGACCCACACACCGCCGCCGGCCCCACCGAGGCTTTCGCCGGCGCCGCGGCCGTGCTCGACGCCGCGCCGCTCGCCACCGCCGGCATCGTCGGCGGCAGCGGCTACACCGGCGCGCTGCTCGCCGAGCTGCTCCTGCACCACCCCTCGGTCAAGCTCACGCACATGAGCTCCGAGACGTTTGCCGGCGAGCCGGTGCAGCGGCGCCTGCCGCGGGTGCGCGCCGGCCTCGAGTTCTGTAGCCAGGGCGATCTGGGCGGCGTCGATGTCGCCTTCGTCTGCACGCCGCACGGACAGGCGGCGCTGGTGGCGAAGCGCCTGCTCGACGACGGCGCCCGCGTGATCGACCTCAGCGCCGACTTCCGCCTCACCGCCGAGGCCTACGCCGAATGGTACGGGGAGCACCCGCATCCCGAGCTGCTCCCCGGCGTGTACGGGCTCACCGAGCTGCACCGCGAGGAGGTGGCTGTCGCCAACTTGGTCGCCAACCCGGGCTGCTATCCCACGGCGGCGCTGCTCGCGTTGGCGCCGCTCAAGCGGTTGGGCCTGCTCGACGTCGTCGTCGACGCCAAGTCGGGGGTCAGCGGCGCCGGCAAGACGCCGAAGGGCACGACGCATTTCTGCAGCGTCGACTCCGACCTCGTCGCCTACGGTCTGGGCACACATCGGCACTACCCGGAGATCGCCGCCGGGCTGGCGAGCGATGGGCCGGGCGTCAGCGCCTTCGGCGCGGCTCCCGGCGGCGGCGGCCACGGACCTCAGCTCACCTTCGTCCCTCACCTTGCGCCGCTCCAGCGCGGCATCAGCGAGACCATCTACGTGCGCGCCGGCACCTTCCCCGTCCCCAGCCAGGCCCGCATCCTGGCTCTGTACGAGGACTTCTACGCCGGCGAGACCTTCGTCGAGGTCTGCGAGGCGCCGCCGCGGCTCAAGGACGTCGCGGGGACCAACTACTGCCGCATCTTCCCGCACATCGACCGGCGCACCGGGCGCATCGTCGTCATCAGCGTCATCGACAACCTGATGAAGGGCGCGTCCGGGCAGGCCGTGCAGAACATGAACGTCATGCTCGGCCTGCCCGAGCACGAAGGGCTGGTCTGAGATGCTGCCGGCCAGCAGGTTCGCGCCGCTGCCCGCCTTCGCCCACGAGGTCGACGACGGCGTGGCCTACCCGCGGGGTTTCCTCGCCGCCGGGGTCGCCAGCGGGGTCAAGAAGCGCGGCAAGCTCGACCTCGGTATCCTCGCCTCCGAGGTCGCGAGCGTCTCGGCGGCGACGTTCACGAGCAACGCCGCCGCCGCCGCGCCCGTGCGGCTCACCCGCGAGACCAGCGACTGCGCGCATCTGCGCGCGGTGGTCGTCAACGCCGGCAACGCCAACGCCTGCACGGGCAAGCAGGGCCTCGCCGACGCCGCTCGCATGAGGCTCCTGGCGGCCGAGCGCCTGCGCCTTCCCGTGGAACAGGTGGCCGTGTCCTCGACCGGGCTGATCGGCGTGCACCTGCCGATGGCGAAGATCGAGCCGGGCATCGGGGCGGCCGCGCAGGCGCTGTCGGCCGGCGCCTCCGGCGACTTCGCTGTGGCCATCCGGACCACCGACAGGCATGCCAAGTCGGGGGCGCTCGACGTGCGGCTCGCGGAGGGCGTCGTGCGCGTCGGCCTGGCGGCCAAGGGCTGCGGCATGATCAGCCCCAACATGGCCACGATGCTGTGCTTCGTGACCTGCGACGCGGTCGTCACCGCGGAGGCCTGGAACGAACTCATGCAGTCTGCCGTGGCCGCTTCGTTCAACCGCATCACCGTGGACGGCCAGGAGTCGACCAACGACATGGTGCTGGGCTTCTGCAACGGCGCCTCCGGCGTGGAGCCGGGCGCCGCCGGCCTGGCCCAGCTCGGCGAGGCTCTTCAGGGGGCGCTGCTGGCGCTCGCCGTGTCCATCGTCGCCGACGGCGAGGGGTCCACGCGCACCATGCGGCTGAAGGTGACCGGGGCGCGCGACGGGGACGCCGCCGAAGCCGTCGCGCGCGCCGTCGCCAACTCCCCGCTCGTGAAGACGGCCTTCTACGGGCGCGACGCCAACTGGGGGCGCATCATGCAGGCCATCGGCCAGGCGCTCGGCAAAGACGGCCACCGGGCGCTGCCGGCGCGCATCTCCTACGAGGACGTGGTGATCGTGGACCACGGGCAGCCGGCGGCGCTGGACGAGGTCCAGCAGGGCCGGCTCCTCGACATCATGCACCAGCCCGAGATCGACCTGAACGTGGCCCTCAACGGCCCCGGCGCTCAGGCCACGGTCTACTTCAGCGACCTCACGCACGACTACGTCACCCTCAACGCGGAGTACTCGACATGACCGTGCGGCACCAGAAGACCGTGCGGACCCTGCTCGAGGCAATGCCGTACATCCGCCGCTTCCGGGGCGCCACAGTGGTGCTCAAGTACGGGGGCGCGGCCATGACCTCGCCGCGCCTGCAGGAGCAGTTCGCCGAGGACATCGTGCTGCTGCGGCTGGTCGGCATGAAGCCCGTGGTCGTGCACGGCGGCGGCCCCGAGATCAGCCGGCACATGGCCAGGCTGGGCATGGAGGCCGAGTTCGTCGATGGTCACCGGGTCACCGACGCGGCCACCATGGAGGTCGCCAGGATGGTGCTGGTCGGCAAGGTGAACAAGGACATCGTCGGGCTCATCAGCCGCCACGGCGGCACGGCCGTCGGCATCTCCGGCGAGGACGGCCACCTGCTCACGGTCACGCCCAAGAAGCATCAGGATGAGGTCGGCAACGCCGTCGACCTCGGCTTCGTGGGCGAGGTCGCCGAGGTGGATGTGAGCGTGCTCGACCTGCTGGCCGAGGCCAATATCCCGGTCGTGGCCAGCGTCGGCGCCGACGAGCACGGCGAGGCCTACAACGTCAACGCCGACACGGTCGCCGGGGAGCTGGCCGCGGCGCTGGGCGCCGAGAAGATCATCTTTCTCACCGACGTGGACGGCGTGTACGAGGGCCAGGGCGACGAGGTCGGCCCTGTGTCCGAGTGCGATCTCGCTCACCTCGGGGCGCTGCAGGCCGCCGGGCGCATCAGCGGCGGCATGATCCCCAAGGTCGCGGCCGTGCGCAGGGCGCTGGAGGGCGGCGTGGCCAGCGCCCACATCATCGACGGCCGCGTGGCGCACGCGGTGCTGCTCGAGATCCTCACCGACGCCGGCTGCGGCACCAAGGTGACGGCGTGAGCGCCGGCGGCGCGGTCTGGGCGGCGGGCGGCGCGGCCTTGCCGGCTTCGCCGGCCGTCTTCGCGCCGCCCGCCTTCGCCCGGGCCGCCGTCGCCCGGGCCGCCGTCGCGCCGCCCGCCGTCGCGCCGCCCGCTCCCTCAGGCGGTTGCATATTCCGCGCGGGCTTGGTGTATTCTATGCAGCAACGTACGGAGCGCACGGCGCCGGCCGCGGCGCCATCGCGGCCGGCCCTCGTCACGGGAGACACCGCAGGCATGAACGATCGCGCGCCGTTGGGCAAGACAGAGCGCCAGCGCCTCATCCAGACGGTCGTGCAGCAGCGCGAGGTGTCCACGCAGCGGGAGCTGGTGAGCGCCCTCGACGCCCTCGGCTGTGAGGTCACGCAGGCCACGGTCTCGCGCGACATCCGCGAGCTCGACCTGCAGAAGGTGCGCACACATCTGGGGCGCGCCAAGTACGTGCTCAGCTCACGCGAGCGGCCCAAGGACCCGGAGCAGGCGGCGCGGCACGTGATGCGCGATTTCGCGCGCTCCACGTCGGTCGCCCAGCAGCTCGTGGTCGTGCGTTGCGAGATCGGCACGGCGTCCACCGTGGCCCGCCAGATCGACAACCTCAACCACAGCGACGTGGTCGGCACTCTGGCCGGCGACGACACCTTTCTCGTGATCGTCGGCGACGGCGACAAGGCGCAGAGCATGAAGCGCTATCTCGACCGTCTCCGAGAAGCCTAGCGCGCAGGCACCTCTCGGCGCGCACTTCAACTACGTCGGGGCGCCGGCGGGCGGCTGCGCCCGCGCCGGCGCCCGGTCCCACGTCGCTCCGCCGCCGGAGCGCCGCCACCGTCATCACCACGTAAGGAGCGATGCATCGTGACTACCACCAGCGCCCCCAACGGCACCGTCGTCCTCGCCTACTCGGGCGGGCTCGACACCTCGGCCCTCATCCCGTGGCTCAAGGAGAAGTACGGCTACGACGTCATCGCCTGCCTTGTCGACCTCGGGCGCGTGAAGGGTATCCCCGCCATCATGGAACGCGCCAGGGCGTCGGGCGCCATCGACGCCGTGGCCATCGATGCGAAGGATGAGTTCGCCGAGCACTACTGCCTGCCGGCCTTGATGGCCAACGCGCTCTACGAGGACAAGTACCCGCTCTCCACGGCGATCGGCCGGCCGTTGATCGCCAGGAAGCTCGTCGAGACCGCGCACAAGTACTGCGCCGCGGCCGTGGCGCACGGCTGTACGGGCAAGGGCAACGACCAGGTGCGCATCGACGTCGGGGTGCGCGCCCAGGATCCCAGCCTCACCATCATCGCCCCGGCGCGGGCCGCCGACTGGCCGAGCCGCGAAGAGCTGCTCGACTACGTGGCCGCTCACGGCATCCCCACCGCGCTCACGAAGAAGAGCCCGTACTCCGTCGATGAGAACCTGTGGGGGCGCAGCAACGAGTGCGGCGTGCTCGAGGATCCGTGGGTCGCGCCGCCGGAGGACGCCTTCCAGTTCGTGGTGTCTCCCAGCGACGCCCCCGACGAGCCCCAGCACGTCGTCGTGAGCTTCGAAAAGGGCAAGCCGGTGGCGCTCGACGGCAAGCAGATGGGGCTGGTGGAGCTCATCGAGGCCATCGACGCCATCGGCAACGCGCACGGCTTCGGCCGTGTGGACATGATCGAGAACCGGCTCGTCGGCATCAAGAGTCGCGAGGTGTACGAGGTGGCCGGCGCGCTCGCGCTCATCACGGCGCACCGCGAGCTCGAGGACCTCGTGCTCACCCGCGACCTGCTCCACTTCAAGCGCACCATCGAGGCCAAGCTGTCCGACATGATCTATGAGGGCCAGTGGTTCGACCCGCTCACCGAGGCCTGCCAGGCGTTCCTCTTCCAGAGTCAGGAGCGGGTCACCGGCGACATCCGGCTCAAGTTCTACAAGGGTAGCTGCGTGGCCGACGGGCGCCAGAGCGACTTCTCTCTGTACAGCTACAAGCTGGCCACCTATACGACCGAGGACGAGTTCACGCACGAGGCGGCGGCCGGCTTCATACAGCTCTGGGGTCTGCCCATCGAGATCTGGGCGCGGATCGGCAAGGAGCACCACATGATGAAGGAGCTTGAGGACTGAGCGGCGCTCTGCGCCGATCAGTCCTCCGGGATGCATCATGAAGCCGATCGCTGCCGGCATCGATCAGCAGATGCGGCGCGCCTGCGGCGGCCGCATGGGCGGCCTCCCGCGTGACCTTCGCCTGCGGCGGGGCTGTCGGCGGTCGGGCGCTGCGTCCCCGTTCGGCCGGTATACGATGCGGAGATGCGGTCGATGACGACTGGGGAGAGATGATGACGGGCGCGCGCTCGGGGCGCTTCGCCGGCGAGCGCGCGCCCGCGTTCGTCGCGCTGAACAGCTCGCTGGCGCTCGACTGGCGCCTGTGGCCCGAGGACATCGAAGGCTCCGTCGCGCACGCGCGGGCGCTGCGCGGGGCCGGCGTGCTCGCGCCCGGGGAGCTCGCGGCGATCGAGGCGGGCCTCGCGGCCGTCGGCCGCGAGATCGAGGCCGGCGCGTTCGCGCCGGCCGACGCCGACGAAGACGTGCACATGGCCGTCGAGCGCCGGCTGACGGAGCTCATCGGCGACGCCGGCGCCAGGCTGCACACGGCGCGCAGCCGCAACGACCAGGTCGTCACCGACGTGCGCCTGCACCTGCGCCGGGTGATCGAGCGGCAGGACGCCGCCCTGGCCGCCCTGCAGGGCGTGCTGCTCGGCAGGGCGGCCGACCACGTCGAGACGGCGATGCCTGCCTACACGCACCTGCAGCGCGCGCAGGTCACGTCGCTGGCCCAGCATCTGCTGGCCTACTTCTGGATGCTGGAGCGCGACCGCGCACGCCTCGAGGCCGCCCGCGAGGCCTGCCTCGAGCTGCCGCTCGGGGCAGGCGCGGCGGTCGGCCTCGACTTCGACCTCGACCGCGAGGCGGTGGCCGCCGACCTGGGCTTCGCGCGCCTCGCCGAGAACTCCCTCGACGCCGTGGCGAACCGCGACTTCGCCGTGGACTATCTCGCGGCCGCGGCGCAGCTCGGCACGCACTTCAGCCGCCTCGGCGGCGAGCTCGTGCTGTGGGCCAGCGCCGAGTTCGGCTTCGTCGGGATGCCCGACGCGTACAGCGGCGGTTCCAGCATCATGCCGCAGAAGAAGAACCCGGACGCCGCCGAGCTGATGCGGGCCGCCGCGCCGCGGCTGACCGCCGACCTCGGCGGCCTCCTCGGCGTGCTCCACGGTCTGCCGCTGGCCTACAACACCGATCTGCGCGAGGACAAGCGCTACCTGTTCGACGCCGTCGACTGCCTCGACCAGCTGCTGCCCGTGGTGCAAGGGCTGCTGGAGGGCGTGACCTTCGACGAAGCGCGCCTCGCGGCCGCCTGCGAGCCCTTCATGGCGGCCACCGACGTGGCCGACTACCTCGTCGAGAAGGGCGTGCCGTTCCGCGCCGCGCACCACCTCACCGGCACGCTCGTCAGGCAGTGCCTCGAGGCCGGGGTCGCCCTCGGCGACCTCGGCCTGGATCAGCTCAGCGAGCTGTCGCCGGCCTTCGACGACGGCTACTACGCGCTGCACGAACCCGCCGCGCAACTGGCGCGCAAGCGCTCGCGCGGCGGCTCCGCCCCGGCCCGCGTGCGCGAGCAGCTCGCCCTCGCGCGGGCGGCCCTGGCGGCGCACGCCTGCTGCTGAGTGGGCGGCGGGCGGCTCTGCCGCCGGCCCGCCGCGATGCCCGCCGCGATGCCCGCCGCGTCCTCCGCTACACTGATGGCGTGAACGCGCAGGCGCCTCTCGCTCAAAGCTTCTTCGCCCGCTCCGCCCTTGACGTCGCCCGCGACCTCATCGGCTGCACGTTTTTGTTCCATGGTGCAGGCGGACGCATCGTCGAGACCGAGGCCTATCGCCAGGACGACCCGTGCTGCCACGGATATCGCGGCCAAACGGCGCGCAACGCCGTGCTCTTCGGGCCGCCCGGCCATCTGTACGTCTACTTCACCTACGGCATGCACTTCTGCGCCAACATGGCCTGTGAACCCGAGGGCACGGGCGCCGGCGTCCTGCTGCGGGCCGTCGTCCCCGAGCAAGGCGTGGGGGAGATGATCGCGCGTCGCGGCGCCGCAGAACCGCGGCTGCTCTGCAGCGGCCCGGCGCGCCTCGCGCAGGCGCTGGGCATCGGCCGCGAGCAGAACGGTCTGCCCGTCTGGGAGACGCCTCTGGCCGTTCTCTCGCGGGCCGCGAGCGACGAGCCCGGCGCCCGTGCTCCTCGCATCGTCGCCACCGCGCGTATCGGGGTCAGCGGCGGCGACCGGAAGCCCTGGCGTTTTGTCGATGCCGACAGCCGGTTCCTCTCGCGGCCGCTTCCTCGCAAGGGGCGACCCCGGACGACGGCGTGACGCCGCGGCGCGACGGCGGTTCACGGCGGCGACGACGGCCGCGGCAGGCCCGTCGACGCCTCCCGGGGTGCCGCTGTCGCTCACGTGGGTAAGAATAGGCAGTTCCGACTGACAGCCTGCGGGCGGGACGCGCGCGCAACGCCCCGGCCCGCCGAAGAAAGGACCACCGTGAAGCTCCGTGATATCTACAAGACCGCCGTGCGCATGGGCATCGAGGCCGACCCGCGCGGCAAGGCGGGCGTGGACGAGTTCCTCGCCCGCACCAGGAAACGTTACGAGGCGCTCCCCGAGCATCTCAAGGCTCTGGCCGACCCCGAGGAGCTCACCAATCCCTTCAACGACACGCGCATCTACGTGGGCGATCCCGACACCGAGGTCACCACGCTCATCGGCGGCATCGACATGAACACCGGCGAGGTGGTCCTCGCCGATCGCCTGCGCGAGAGGGGCACGCCCATCGAGGCGATCTACACGCATCACCCCGAGGGCTGGGGCCTTACCAGGCTCGACGCCGTGATGGAGGTGCAGGCCGACATCTGGGCGACGATGGGTGTGCCCATCCAGGCCGGCGAGAAGCTCATCATGGAGCGCATGGACGAAGTGCGGCGGCGCCTCATGCCTCTCAACTACGACCAGGCGATCGATGCGGCGCGCCTCCTCGAGATCCCGTTCTTCTCGGCGCACACGCCCACCGACAACCTCGTCGTCGATTACCTCAACAAGTGGTTCGCGAAGAAGAGGCCGACCCTGATCGAGGACGTGCAGAAGGCGCTGCTCGAGATTCCCGAGTACCGCATCGCCGCGCGCAAGGGCGCCGGCCCGTACATCGGCAAGAGCAGCCCCGGCGCGCGCGCCGGCAAGGTGTGGGTCGACATGACCGGCGGCACCGAGGGCCCCAAGACGGTCATCGAGAAGCTCGCCGCCGGCGGCGTCGGCACGATCGTCGGCATGCACATGGGCCAGGAGCTGCGCGACGAGGCCGACAAGCACGGCATCCATGTGGTCATCGCCGGGCACATGAGCAGCGATTCGCTGGGCATCAACATCTTCCTCGACGAGCTTGAGCGGAATGGCGTGAAGACGATCGCCACCAGCGGCCTCACACGCGTTCATCGCGACAGGCGCGGCAAGGTCGTCAAGGAGGAGCCGGGCGCGCTGCCGGCGCTCTGAGCGCCGCGCCCGGCGCGCTCATGAAGGCGCCGCCGCCATGATGGCCGCGAGACGCGTCGAGCTGCTGGCGCCGGCCGGAGAGCAGCGCGCCTTGCGCGCCGCCCTTGCCGCCGGCGCCGACGCCGTCTACTTCGGCCTCGAGCGCTGGAGCGCGCGCGCCTTCGCCGGCAACTTCGCCGGCGAAGGCGCCGTCGCGGCGGTCGAGACGGCTCATCTGTACGACGCCCGCGCCTACCTGGCGCTCAACACCCTGCTCAAGGACGACGAGGTCGGGCCGGCGCTGGCGGCGCTGGAAGCGCCGTATCTCGCCGGCCTGGACGCGCTCATCGTCGCCGATCTCGGCTTCGCCGCGCGCGTGCGTGAGGTGTACCCGGAGCTGCCGCTGCACGCCAGCACCCAGATGAACACGCACAGCTCGTCCCAACTTGCGGCGCTCGCTCGGCTCGGCTTCACGCGGGCGATCCTCGCCCGCGAGCTCAGCCTCGCGGAGATCGCCGCCCTCGAGGCGCACGGCCTCGAGTTCGAGGCCTTCGTCCACGGGGCGCTGTGCTACGGCTACTCCGGCGCTTGCCTGCTGGCGAGCATGGTCGGCGGGCGCAGCGGCAACCGCGGGCGCTGCAGCCAGTCGTGCCGCCTGCGCTACGACCTGCGCCGCCTGGGCGACGCCGCCGCGCCCGACCGGGCCGGGACGGCGGCGCCCGCCGGCGGCTGTCACGGCGGCCTGGCCGCCGTCCCCGGTCCGGCCGCCGTCCACGCCGCCGAGCCCACGCGCGTCATGTCCACCTCGGACCTCGCCGCGATCGGCGTGCTGCCCCGCCTGCTCGCCGCGGGGGTCACCTCGTTCAAGATCGAGGGCCGCATGAAGGACGCCGCCTACGTCGGCGTCACCACGGCTGTGTACCGCGAGGCCCTGGACGCGGCGCTCGCCGATCCCGAAGGCTACGAGGTGCGTGCCGAGTGGAGCTCGCGGCTCGAGCAGAGCTTCTCGCGAAGCTTCACGACGGCGCATCTGGACGGCCGCCACCATGAGGTCCGCAGCGGCGGCCGCGGCGGCCATCGCGGCGTGCTCGTGGGCCGCGTGGCGGCGACGGACGAGCGTCGCGGCGAGGTCAGGGTGCGCCTCTCGAAGGAGGTCGCCGCCGGCGACCTCGTCTATTTCTACACGCCGTGGGGCCAGACCGAGCCCCTGCGCCTCCAGGAGGGTGGCGACGCCGAGCTGACGCTCCGCCTGCACGAGCGCGTCGCCGTCAAGGATCGCCTGTTCCGTCTGGCGGCGGCCGACGCCGGGAAGCTGGCCCGCGACCTCGTCGCCGGGCGCAGCGCCCTGCGTCCCGTGCTGCTGAGCATGCGCCTCGTCGGAGAGGCCGGGCGGCCGGCGGCTCTGGCCGTCGCGGTCGACGACGGTGAGACCGTGACGGGCGGCGAGACGGTGACCGTCACGACCGCTCGGCCGCTGGCGCCGGCGCGCACCGCGGCGCTCGCTGCGCAGAAGGCCCGCGGCGCGCTCGGCGCGCTCGGCGGTACGCCGTATCGGCTCGGCGAGCTCGAGTTTGCCGTCGCCGACGGGCTCTTCCTCGCCGTCGGCGATCTCAAGGACCTGCGTCGGCGGGCCGTGGCGGCGCTGGGTGAGCGCCGCCTGGCCGCCCGCCGGCGCCATGCCGCGCCCGGCGCGGCCCCCTCCGGCTCGACGGCCGCCGCGCCGGCCGAGAGCGCTCCCTGCGGCGACCCCTCTCGCGGCCTCGTGCTCGTGCTCCGTCCCGGCGAGCAGCCGCTCGCCGCTCCGGGGGTCGACGCGCTCTGCCTCGACCTGCGGACCTCGGATCCCCTCCAGGCCATTGTCGCGGCCGCCGAGTCGCTGCAGTCCTCCGGGCTGCCGCTGCGTGCCCGCCTCCCCGAGATCCTCTACGACGCGGAGGCGTCGTGGCTGAGCGCCGTGCTTGCGCTGCGCTGGGACGCCGTGTACGCGCGGCATTTGGGCCTGCTCGCGAACGCAGAGTCGAGCGCGACGCCCGACCCGCACTCGGAGTCCCCGCCGCTCGTCCTCGAGTACCCGCTGCAGGGCCTGAACGGCCTGGCCGCCGGAGTCGCGGCCGGCCTCGCCGGCCGTCCGCCGGCGGCCGTCGTCGCCTCGCCGGAGGCGTCGCTCGACGAGATCGCCGGCCTCCACGCGGCAAT
>Ga0194043_1000172_pt1 | contig 32935 bp, 33 predicted proteins | sample JunL4415m_MetaG_FD_161274 | JGI IMG/M metagenome (GOLD analysis project Ga0194043, IMG submission 161274) | Anoxic zone freshwater microbial communities from boreal shield lake in IISD Experimental Lakes Area, Ontario, Canada - Jun2016-L442-15m | ecosystem: Environmental > Aquatic > Freshwater >...
GGAAAACTATAACGCCATATTTAAATGGTTCTAAGTCTTGATATTATAACGATTTCCAAAGTTTTTGTTTGACATTTTTTTCAATCTAAATTAATCTATCCCTACTGCCTTACGACATTCAAACAGTCTAGATAATTTTGTTTGGTTCAACGGTTTACTGCTTAATTTTGTGGATGTCGCATGTATCAGAAGTTCGATTCATACTAACCATTTCTTTTGACAAGGAGGTCTAAAGAAGCAAATGGCAAATATTGCCAAATGGAGCATTGCATATGGCAGCCAAAAAGTCTGTAAATAAATCAAAAATTTCGCCTCCACCCGCAGTTCGTTCTGTAAATAAAATAACCAAAGAACCCGTAACTAAAGCCAAACCTGTTAGCAAAATAAAATCTTCTTCAAAGCAAATGGCAATTAAAAAGAACAATCTTTTAAAAAAGCGCACGCAAATTTCCCTAGCACGCGATTCGGCTCTGGAAGCACAGGAAAAATCTAGAATATCCATGGGTGTACCTACTAAAGATCTTGCAGCAAAAGCCCCCAAAGATCTTCCCAAAGGCTACAACAAAGACCGTATTATTGTTATGGTGCGGGATCCTTTCTGGTTGCACGCTTATTGGGAAATAACCAGGCAGGCAATTCAGCGTGCAGAAGCTGCTCTTTCACAAGATTGGCATAGTTGTAAGCCTATTTTACGCCTTCTTGATGTTACCTCGAATGATACCACCTGCTCTAGCGAAACCATTATTCAAGACATCGAAATTCATGGCGGATGTAACAGCTGGTATCTTAATGTTAAAACTCCGCCACGCTCCTACAGAATTGATATCGGTTACCTTGCTAAATCAGGCAAATTCTATGTTCTTTCCAGATCGAATGTTGTAACCACACCAAGAGCAGGTGTGAGCGACATCATCGATGAAAACTGGGCAGACTTAGACAACGAAAAAGCTGATAAAATATATGCTATGTCTGGGGGATTTGACCCTAGTTCTAGTTCAATGGAACTTAAACAACTTTTTGAAGAAAGATTACGCAGGCCCCTTGGGTCTTCTGCAATCACTAGTTTTGGATCAGCTGGATTTATTCCTGGCAAAAGCCGCGATTTTAAGTTCCAAGTTGATGCCGAACTTATTGTTTATGGCTCTACTGATCCTAACGCGAGGGTTACTCTTCAAGGTGAACCTGTAAAACTTAGGCCAGATGGCACTTTTACAATGCGCTTCAGTCTTCCAGATAGTCGGCAAATTATTCCAGCTGTAGCTGTATCACCTGATGGTGTTGAAGAACGAACAATAATTTTGGCCGTAGAACGAAACACCAAACAACTCGAACCACTTGTTCGGGATGAAGATGATTAAAGAATTTATAATTTTTTAATCAACAACCTTGTACATTTCGCCCATGTTTTTTAGGTGCCTTTAATGAGGCAATAATTCATGGATAGAAGAAACTTAATAAGCCCTGCAAATATTTCACATAATGCAGGGCTTATTTCGTCTGCACTCAACTCCGTTTTAAATCCTAACATCTCCGAATTAAGTCTAATTCATATCAAACGCAGAGCCATGGCTACAGATTTTGAGGTCTCTTTCCCGCTTGGGACAAAAGATGCAGTTTTAATGGCGGAAGAATGTCTTGATTTGATAAACATGCTAGAAAATCAATTATCAGTTTACATTGAAAAAAGTGAAATGGTTCGGATCAATCAAAATGCAGCAAAAAGCCCAGTGAAAGTGGAGCCCCACTTATTTAACCTACTTCAAAAAGCGAAACACCTAAGCCATGAAACAAGTCGTGGTTTTGATATCACATCAGGCAAACTTGTAAAACTATGGGGATTTTTTAAAGGGCCTAAAAGAGTTCCAAGCGATTCGGAAATCAGTAACATTCTGTCAACATTTGGGTCAGATTCGTTAATTCTTGATCCTGATAAAAAATCGGTGTTCTTCAATAAACCTGAAATGGAAATTAATCTTGGGGCAATCGGTAAAGGTTTTGCCTTAGACAGGGTTAAAAAACACATCATCAATAAATTTGGGATTTCCTCATTTATGATCCATGGTGGCAAAAGTAGCATCGTTTGTGGGGATTCCCCTATCGATCAACCAAAAGGCTGGCCTATTGCAATTAACCACCCTTGGCACCCCAATCATCGAATAGCAATAATTTTTTTAAAAAACAGGGCTTTGGGTATATCTGCCGCAACCTATAATAATTTTGAGTTTAATGGGATTAGGTATGGGCACATCCTTAACCCAATAACTGGATACCCGGCAAAAGGAGTGGCTACATGCGTCGTAGCTGCCCCGGATGCAACCTCGGCAGACGCTCTTTCGACCGCTTTTTTTGTTTTGGGAATAAATGCTGCGATTCAATATTGTGAAAATCATAAAGAAACCGGCATACTAATACTTCCAGAAAATGAAAAAGAACAGGTTTTAGTTGTTGGAAATCTGGTTGTGGAGTTTTAACCTAGTTGAGTTGTTTTCTATTTAAGTTTAATGCGAGATATTAATGAATCGTTACACAGGAATTTCTTTAATTCTTCTCAGACTAATCATAGGTTGGCATTTTCTGTTTGAAGGCCTTCACAAAATTCATTCTTTGTATACTCCCAAACCTTTTAGCAGCGAAATTTATTTTCGTGAATCATCAGGGCCTTTAGGTAAGTTCATGAAAGGATTCCTACCTGATCCAGATGCTGAGCTTCTTGCAAAACTTGATGAAAAATCAATTACCACTGACTGGAATAACACGGTCAAAGATTTCTCTTCCTCTTATCAGTTTTCACCTGAACAAGCAAAGTCTGCTGATGAGGTGCTTGAGAAAAACCTTAAAACTGCTACTGCTTGGTTTAAAGAAGGGAGAAAAGAAATTGAGATTCCTTCCCCTGATGGTAAATCAACGGGTACTTTGAAGATCAACTATTCAATCCCACAGTGGTTGGCGTATTACAAATCAAAGCTTGAAGAATTAGATAAAATCCGAGCAGATGATCGTAGTTGGTATTTAGGCAAAGAACTTGATAAAGCTAGAATCGCTGCCACCAGAGCCGACATAACTAAAGGCCGTAAAGAACTTACCGATGAATATGACTCACAAAAAACCGCCCTTACTTCTGATTTGCAAAAACTACTTACAGCAGAACAAAAGGCTAAGTCACTACCAACTCCAGAGAAAAAAGTTGGATTTATTCATTGGATAAATTTGATGACGATTCTTGGTATAACTGCAATAGGTGCCGGTTTATTTTTAGGATTATTCACTCGCATTGCTTGCTTGGGTGGGATTGGCTTTCTTGCAATGACCTATTTTACCATCCCTCCTTTTCCTTGGCTTCCAGTTCCTCCTTTAAATGAAGGGAACTATGTTTTTGTAAACAAGAATTTAGTCGAAATGTTTGCTATGATGGTATTAGTTACTACTAATTCGGGCAGGTGGTTTGGCCTAGATGGCCTCCTTGCGAATTTACTTCCTAGCTGTTGTACTTGGGATTCCGAACCGAAAAATAAATCTGTCTAATATTCAAACTCACTAGTTCTAATAAAAAGGGGAAAATGATGGCAATGGATCTTACCGCTGAGCAAAAAGAACAAGGAAAATCTAACTTTCAAAATGTTAGTCAAGAACTTTCACGCAGAGGATTCCTGAAAGGTTTATCTGCCGGGGCAGGGGTAGCTGCTATTACTCCAGCCGTTTATTTTGGCTACAAATCCATGGAAGGTAACCCCGTTCGTGCAGCATTGATAGGGTGCGGCGATGAAGGGGGTATTCTCGTTGGAGCACATAACCCGGAATATCTTAAGTTCACAGCAATTTGTGATATTCGACCTTATAACCGCGACAGGATTATGGAAGGCGACCCCAAGGTTCCACTCAGGCCTGGCTTTAAAAAACTTTATGGGGCTGAAAGCAAAGATATTAAAGTTTTCACTGATTACAAAAAGGTGCTTGAAGACAAAAGCATTGAAGCTGTAGTTATAGCTACCCCTCTTTGCAATCATGCCCGAATTGCTATTGATGCCATGAAAGCTGGCAAACATGTACTTTGCGAAAAGTTGATGGCATGGAATGTCTCTCAATGCAAGGAGATGATCAAGGTCTCCAAAGAAACTCAAAAGATACTTTCCATTGGGCATCAGCGTCACTATAGCATGCTTTATTCCCATGCATTTGAGGTTCTAAAATCCGGTGTGATTGGTGATGTAAAACACATTCGAGCACTATGGCACAGAAACAATTCGTGGCCCTTTGTGGCTGATGCAGCCCCTAAGTTCCCGATCGCAAAGGAATATCCCGCCCCTAAGTATAGAGATGGTTGGTACCCTCCTATCTACCAAGTTGATCATGATGAACTCAAAGAACAATCAAAAATGTTTGGGTTTAAAAGTGTTGAAGAACTTGTCAGATGGAGACTTTACAACGAAACAGGCGGTGGCTTAATGGCCGAACTGGGTAGCCATCAACTTGATGCCTGCAGTATTTTCCTCGGTAAAGTTCACCCATTGTCGGTTAGCGGGGTTGGGGGCAAGATTTTCTATGGCACCGATCGTAATGACCGCGATTCCGATGACAGCGTTTTTGTAACCTTCGAATTTCCTGGACCTAATCATCCAAAAGGTATGAACCAAGGTTCAGACAAAGACGACATTGTTGTGGTTACCTACTCATCTTTAAACACCAACGGATTTGAACAATATGGCGAATGCGTGATGGGGTCGCGCGGAACCATGATTGTTGAAGCTGAACAATCCGTGATGCTTTATAACGAAAAGGATCCATCAAAAAAATCAACTGATCCAAAAAGTACCAGCATAAGCGTAACAACCACTCCCGGAAACAAACCTGTTCTTGATGCCAGTTCAACCTGGGGACCAGGAGGGGGCCCATCTGCCGTTGGAGGTGGCGCTGCTGCTGCAACTGGAGCAGGAACTCCGGTTAGCCGCGGTTACAAAGAAGAAATGGAAGACTTTGCATATAAAATCAGAGTTTGGGATAAAAGCTCTAAATCAGAAGTAGATATGCCACGCTGCCACGGTAGAGTAGCAATGGCAGATGCAATCATAGCGTTAACATCAAACATTGCGATGAAGAAAAAGCAGCGAATTGATTTCAAGGAATCGTGGTTTGATCCAACCTCTGCAGAAGTACCTGATGGTGATACTGTTCCGCGAATTCCAGTAGCTTAAAGCAAGTGGGGAAGAGAATTCATAGCGATGAAACCTCTTCCCCTTTTTTATTAATTGTAGATCACGGAGTGAAAGGGTGAACAGGGGTGGGATGAATATTAGGCAGCTTAATTTGCAATGCATTAATTTCATTTACAATCTTTTGAACTTCCTCTTTTCCCTGACAAACCTCCAACTCCATCCTTCCAATCCAGTGGTGATCAGGTTCTAGTAACACGCAACGGTTTTGCGCTTTTTCAAAATCACTAAAATTTGGGTAGTTCGTCGCTGGTTCCAATCCGACCACATATCCTTCTTCAATTGCCCCTAAATTCTTCCATACTGTGAAATATGGCAAAGTTTTCACATCAAAACGAATAACAAATGCTGCATCGATATCAGGGTTCACAATGGTGGCTAAAGATCTTCCTGAAGAATCAGAGCAAGGTTTACAAAGAAACACCTGTTCTTTAAAACTAGGTTGAGAAGGCCCAAATCTCTCATAAGAATCAAGAGCAGCAACAGCGTTAACAGTTTGCGGTGCTATCTCTATGAGAGGAGCTTTCCAATAGGAATTTTCATTTAAAAAGGGTTTCCCAATATTGCAATGGTAGAGCAGTTGAAATGCAGCCTTACTACTTCCAAGATTAGAAACTTTGTCCGTAATTTTCAAACAGTTAGAACCAATCTCAATGGAATAAGTAGTCTCAAGAACAAATTTAGGTGAAAAAAGCGAGGCCTCCTCAACAATCCCTTTTATTTCAATAACCCCTTTTGAAGCATCAGGAGTTCGAATACTTAAAAAGGATGAGGGTAAATTTGAGATTCTTCCATGCAGAGTGTAACGGCCTCCATCAATGCTATTCCCGGGAGGGCCATTGGATACTAGCCCACATCTGCAAAGCCATTCATCAAATCCATCAAGCCAACCAAGGCCGTTTCTGCGTTCCAATTCAACATATTTAGGATGAACAGGCCCATTAACAGGGGAATCCCATCCAAGCTTTAAACCTTTGTATTTACCATTTCCAAGCCCCATTCCTTTCCCAACAAGAATGGTAAATTGAAAATCACCTGCATTTACTTCAAGTACTTCTAATCCATCTGAAAGCCCGCCCTTTAATACTTTTTTAATCACAGACCAAGAATTATCTAGAGCTGTTACCGAATAATTATCAGACCAATCCGTACCTTTAGTGAATTCAACTAATGCCATGATTTAATCCCTACAGTTTACTTGACGCCATGCATCATTGAAGTGAGTTTACGACTAATAGCAAAAAGAACTAAACCTGCCCCTGCAAGAGCAGCGGTAGTATAGGTAAAATATTCAACAGGCGGAATCGTGCCGTACGTTTCGCCTAAAGCTCCAGCAGCGAAATTTCCAAAAGCACTCACGAGCAACCAAAGACCCATGATCATGGTAGCGAATTTGGCAGGAGCAAGTTTATTAGCCATGGAAAGACCCACAGGGGAAAGACAAAGTTCACCAATGGTGGCAAAAATATAACTCCAGAACAACCAAGCAGAGCTAACTTTGAACTTTGATGACCCTAAAAAAAGGTTATCCATACTGTTGCGAAAATCAGGATTTGCGCCCGCGAGAAGCAAAGCTTTAATGTCTTTGTCAGCCAAGGTTTTTGAAATTAGCAGGGAATTATTGGCTGTACTAAATTTTACAATACTTTCAGGAAGACCAGCATAGCGGATATCAAATCCGACTACGCTTGCGGGCAATTTAAGTTCTATTGGAATAGGATTATTGGTGTTTTGTTTGTTCAATTCCTCGGAAATATCCTCCAAAGCCAAGGCTAGTTCGGGTGGTGCGCTCGATCTAGCAACACGATCTCTTTCAACATCCGCAAAAACTCCACGGATAGTAAATTGTTTTTTGGTGGAATCGTAAGTAAGCCTTCCACCTTGAATAGGATAAACCTCTTTGGAATCGGCATCTTTTAAAAGAAGCTCGCCCTCTTTACCGATGGTAATTGACGAAGGTAGTTGATTGCCCTTAAAATCGGTGCTAAGTGGAACATTTTCAAAATAAGCAGCTCCAATCATCACAACAAAAGATAAAGCCATAGAAAAGATTCCTAAGGTCATTTTTATAGGGATGGATAAATCCATACGAAGCCAAAGCCAGGCAAAAAGAGGTGCCATAATAAAAATAGCTAAAGCATTAATGGATTGAAACCATGCAGTCGGAACGGGATCGAAACCAAAACCATCATTATTCTTTTTGTCTTTAAGTTTAAATAAGCCGAAGAAAGAAGGTTTATCCTGATTAACTACAGGATTCACATCTCCTTCATTAGCCAAAACAACATCTATGACAGGAGGGTATTTACTTTCCTCGGGCATGGGTTTAAAGAGATAACGATTGGTCGTTTTATCCGCCCAAAGGTTTAATGCATTGCCTGCCTGTTCAAAGGCGGCCCAAAAAAAGATTGCAAAAAATCCAAGAGCTACTATGGTTAGCATCCGATCACGCATTGCGTTTTTCACCTGACTCGCAATCCAATAAACCACCAACAAGGAAACAGCACTTATTAATGCAGGAGCTGCTGATATAGGTTTTGAATATCCTTTCCAAAAGGCAACACATAAAAGAAAAATAGCTCCAAACAAAATCGATTTTACTGCATAATTTGAAAACTCACCAATCACCGAAGGTAATTGCTCTGCATTCTTTTCGCTTATTGGCTGGTTTAATGAATCACCATGTTTCAAATCTTGAACTTCGACACTCGGGATTTCTTTAATCAAAGGCAACCCAATCAAATAAGTAATAAGGCCTACAACCATACCAATGCCAGCTAGAGCGAATCCTGAATGATATTCACCCACCGTATTTTCTTGTAGCCAACCACATGCTAATGGAGAAAGAAATGCCCCAAGATTAATTCCCATATAAAAAATAGTATAAGCGCCATCTCTTCGGCGATCGTTTGGAGGATACAATCTTCCAACTTGGGTGGACATATTAGGCTTAAAAAATCCATTGCCAATGATTAGGAAGATAAGAGCAGCATAAAAGATGTTATTAGCTTCAAAAGCCATAAGAAAATGGCCAATCGCCATCAATACTGCACCAATAATTACAGCCCAAGTATTACCAAGATAGCGATCCGCCATGAATCCACCCAAAATGGGGGTGACATAAACAAGGGTGGTGTACCACTTATAAACGGAGGAAGCATCAGATTGAGTCCACTTGAAATAATTGACCATGTAGAGCATTAAGAGAGCGCGCATACCGTAGTAACTGAATCTTTCCCACATCTCGGTAAAAAAGAGAACATATAAACCAATAGGGTGACCAAGAAAAGTTTTATGTTTTGGAGTATCAGTCAAATCAGACATATGGTTAATTCCTTTAAACTCTTTTGATAACGAAAGGATAGATTCCCTGTATTTTTTCCAAGCTTAATTTTCCCGAACTAGCGAAAGAATCAAAGTGCTTGTTTGCATTTTCAGGGATCAACTTTTCAGCATGGATATGCAATCCGTACCTTAGTTCCAAAGGTTTGGTTCTTTCGAGAAGATACTGATCCCTTAAGCAAAAAGCAGGTGACATCCAACCATCATCACGAACATGCCACGAAACAGGGTGCCTGGGGTTAATAGGATGATCAAACCAAGTAACGCCTTCATCATTTTTGTCATCTGCTGGGCCACTGTAATCCATCCATTTGGCAGGCTTGGCAAAGATATTTTTTTCTGTTTTATCACCGGTACTCGAAGATAAGACACCTCCACCAAACCTTGCACTAATAGTTTTAGCAACACGAAGGCCAAGAAAGCCAAAGTTCGTTTTTGGGATATTAAGTTCAACAGGAACGGGTGTAAATCGGGTTTGAAATTCCAGCCATAGCTCGTTGTTTAAAAGAGGTTTAACCAAAAGTATAAGATCTTGTTGCATTAATTTTACATTGTGAGAGTCATACCAACCCAATTGAACCGCCAATGCTGCCTCAGAATCACCATCCTGGAAATGCAACCATTGGTCTTGTCGAATCTGGGGCTTAGTGCCCTGAGCTTTCGACTCCTCCCAGAAGTTAACTCCTGCAATATTATTGTGCCCCCACCAAAAAGAACGATGATGCGAATGATCTGAGGCTGCAGGGTGCCCCATTCTGGTAATTGATTTACCACTTGGTCCAATCAAAGGAAAAATAAAAGGTCTTGGAGAAGAGTTAGAAGTGTTCCATCCAAGGATTTCACGCCCTTGATGTTCGAAAGAAACATACCCATCCAATTTAGGTATGAGCTGAATTTTTGGGACCCGATTATTAGTAGCATCAGGATGCATTTTTGAAAATCCATTTTTATAAGCTGCACTATAGTTTTACAGCGTATTTCAATACTTCCCTGAAGTAAAAGAAAAACTTCCCTTCATTGATTAAATAATAAATCGTAGCACAATGCCCAAAAGATAATTTATAAACTGACAAACTGATTATAACTGAATGGGGCCAAACGAGCGATTTAGATAGGAGGGGCTATCTCAGTTTTTAAGCAGCGTGCTATTTGCCTCACTGCCTGTCTAAGGCGTTGCTCGTTTTCCACCAAAGCCAAGCGGAGATAACCTTCCCCTGCTTCGCCAAACCCGCCACCAGGGCTGACCGCAACTTCGCCTTCTTCAAGAAGTTTCATGGTGAAATCGATTGAATTCATTTTTTCGCGCCAAGCTAAAGGGTACTGTGCCCAAACAAACATGCTGGCTTTAGGAACATTAACCTGCCAACCAATCCTTCTCAAGCCTTCAACAAGTACATCGCGCCGTTTTTGATATTCAAAAGCTTGTTTTTCTACCAAATCTTCGCCGTGCCTTAGTGCAACAATACCAGCGATTTGAATTGGTTGGAAAATACCGTAATCGTAATAACCTTTAATTGTTGCAAGTGCTTTAACCATTTCAGCATTACCAACGCAAAAACCTAAACGCCAACCAGCCATGTTGTAACCTTTACTCATGGTGATGGTTTCAACACCAACATCTTTAGCACCGGGTACGCTTAAAAAACTAGGGGCATGATAACCATCAAAACAAACATCCCCATAAGCAAAGTCATGAATAACCATGAACCCAAATTTCTTTGCCAATTTAACAACATCAACAAAAAATTCTTTTTCAACAACCGTGGTAGTAGGGTTGTGAGGATAGTTTAAAATTAAGACTTTAGGTTTAGGGTACAAATGCTCTGCAACACCTGAAATATTTGATAAGAACTTGTCTGGTTGGGTGCAATCCAAACTAATCACATTGCCAGAGGCAAGAGCAACAGCATAAACATGAATGGGAAAAGAAGGTGCAGGTACAATCGCTGTATCGCCAGGGCCGAGCAAAGCAAGACACATATGGCTAAATACTTCTTTGGAACCAAGGCCAGCAAGTACTTCACGATCAGGATCGAGGGAAACGCCATGCTTGCGTTCGTATCTTTTCGAAATTTCATTACGGAGATTTTTAAGGCCATTGCTTACAGAATACCCATGATTTTTTTCGTCCCGTGCAGCCTCACATAATTTATCAATGACCATGGGGTCAGGAACATCGCGGGGATTACCCATACCAAGGTCGATGATATCCGCACCCTGCTTACGCATTCTGTATTTTAGTTCATTGATTTTCCCAAACAAATAAGGAGGTAATCTTTTAACCCTATCTGCAACTTGAACCGTGAATGAACTCATGAATATGACCCAAGAGAAAATAATTATACCTGATATAAGATATCACAGCGAAACACTTTCGATCAACTCCGGGTCTCCCAAAATTCCTACTATTAACAAATTTAGCTTCCAAGATTGTGCCGAAAATGTTTAATTTAAGGATCGTATGGGTTGTTGCAACAAGGAAGGATCGCCATGGCAAGTGAAAAAAACGACGGATCTGGTAGCTCAACTGGTTTTCGCACTGCAAGAGGGCGGGACTGGCCAAGTGTAAGGCAGTTTAATGTATTTGTTGCAAACCGAGTTGGTGGGCTAATGCGTGTGGTGCGTTGGTTTGAAATGACAGACATCAGGATCGTATCAATATCCATCGTTGATTCAGCTGATTGCGCAATAATCAGATTAGTGTTAAGCAATCCAGAAAGAGCAACCGAGATTTTCGCACAAGCCAATCTACCATTCACCGAAAGCGATCTTCTCATAGTAAAACTACCAACCGATCCACAACCCTTGCTATTGATTTGCAAAGCCCTGTTAGAAGCCGAAGTAAACATTCACTATGCTTACCCGCTACTAATTGGCCCAAGTGGGAATTCAGCACTAGCCTTGTATGTGGAAGATCACGAAACAGCAACTTCAACATTAGAGAAAAAAGGGTTTGTTCTTTACACTGAAAAAGATCTTGACCAAGACGAATAAATTAAAAGTAAAATTCAACCTGAAACCATATTCTCAATTTCAAATTTAACAAAAGTATCAAGTAGATTTTTAGCTTTTGGTCTGTCAGCCAAATTAAAGGAAAGCATTTCGACAACGGCATTAACAAGCTTGGGATTTAAATGCCCAAGAAATTGCCTTAATTTTGATGGCGGATCACTTTGATGCCTGAGCAAAGTCTGAGAAATATTTCCCTCGGGGTAGGGCAACGCTCCCGTAAGCATTTCAAAAATTAAAACTCCCAAGCTATAAATATCATTCTCTAACGCAATTGCAGGAACATCAGAACATAATTCAGGGGCAATATAATTAGGCGTGCCAAGCATAAGATTGGTTTCAAGCTTATCATTTAATCGAACATTAGATGAAAATGCGAAATCTACGATTTTAATTTTCCCAGATTGTTCAATAAGAATGTTTTCTGGTTTGATATCACCATGCGTGAAACCACCACCATGTAAAATCGACAACAATGAAAGAATTTGCCTGCTAATTTCAATCACAACGGACGGAACAAAAGAAAATTTCCTGCCTAATTCATGGCGCAAGGTACTGCCTTCAATCTTTTCCATGACGAAGAAAAAAGGACTGTTTTCAACATTGGTTTTCAAAAGCACAGGGCAAGCTAAGTGCTTGATTGTTTCAAGAACTTTAATTTCGTTTTTCAAGAAACCCAAAGCTTGCTTTTCGTAAGGATGATCAAGGCGGATCGTTTTAATAACACAAGGAAGACCAGAAACTAAATCAATGGCACTATAAACAACCGTTACCGGCCCTTGTGCCAACAAAGATTCAATCAAATAACCAGGGTAACCTGCTTTATCTTGACTCATATAAAAACACATCCAATTTTATGAAACACGCTATTTACGCCTTATTTTTTCTAACATTGCTTTTGCTACATCCGGTGTGATAAATTTGGAAAGGTCACCACCTAGAACCGCTATCTGTTTTAATAATGAACTGCTCAGATGTGAGTAGATATCTTTGGCAAGCAAAAAAACAGTTTCGATATCTGGATCCAAAGCCATATTAGCAAGTGACATGGTAAATTCGTAATCCATATCACTGGTTGTTCGCATACCCCGTAAGATCAGCTTGGAATTTGATTCTTTAACAAAATGAACAACTAAATTTTCAAAAGGTAAAACCTCTACATTAGGAAGATGCGAAGTGGTTTTTTTGACAAGTGCAACCCGTTCTTCAAGAGAAAACAATGTACTTTTATCAGGATTTATACCAACCCCCACTAAAAGTCTGGGAAACACCTTCGAGCCTCGTTCAATAATGTCCAAATGACCAAAATGAATCGGATCAAAGGTTCCTGGATAAACCGCCATACCTTCTACAGATTTTTTATTCATAGCTAATTCTCGCAATTTAAAAGGGCCAAAGTCTATCCTTTAGCCACGCAAAAGATTATACATTCTACATTGTTCTTTTATTAATGCTTAAAATGATGGTAATATCAAGTCATGTTCATGGATTATCAGCAAGAAACCGCTTGGGATTTACGATTAAACCTTTTGGGTACTCCTATTAGGGTACACCCAATGTTTTGGATAGTCACTGCCATTCTGGGTTGGCCCTACTACACAATGACCAATGACTTCACCGTGCTGCTTACTTGGATAATGGCTGTATTCTTTTCCATACTAGTCCATGAACTAGGTCATGTGTTTATGGGGAAATACTTCGGAACACAAGGATATATTATACTGCATGGATTTGGCGGAGTTGCTATTGGTAGCAACAATTTGTCAAATCGATGGAAACGGATAGCCGTAACGCTTGCGGGGCCAGGAATTCAACTTCTTCTCTACGCTTTCATCTTGTTTCTATCTGAAGCAAGGGTAATCCCTCACGAAAAAGATGGACCATGGTTAAAAGTAAATCATTTTGTCGGATTTTTACTTTTCATCAATTTGTACTGGCCAATATTAAATCTATTACCAGTATTCCCGTTAGACGGTGGGCAAGCATTACGGGATTTCCTTGGATTATTTTTAAGATCTGCAGATAAAATCATCTTTGGCATTTCAGTAATTGTTTGTGTTTTAGCGATTGTATACTTTGCCAAAACCGAGAACTATTTCATGATTTTCCTCTTCATCATGATGGCCATGCAGAATATTGAACTTTTCAAACGGACTTAATTAGAACTGGAAAACTGTCGCAGTTTTTTAAATACATCTTGAACACTAACATTAGCAGTGCTGGCAAAAACATCAGCACTGGCAATGGTGCCTTCCGAGGTGAATTGAACCGTAGGTTTCGAACCAAGTTTAATCATGGCAATCGAATTTTTACCTGAAAGTATTTCAAAATAGCTTATTTCTTTAAACGATTCAGGCCCAAGATTAACTGGAGCGATGAGTGCGGGCGTAGAAGTTGCAAGAACCTTGCCTTCCCAAAAACAAAGAGGCTGGTGGGAACCATGCAAATAACCCTGTATTTTAATATCTGCAAATCCAGCCAATCCATCGACTTTAGTTCCAATCCAAAAACAAGGGCCAAATCGAACCTCGGATTCTAATTGAGGCAACTCATCAACAAACTCAAGATCTCCATTCTTTTTCCAAACAACAAATGATTGTTTACTCACCAGCATCATTTTCGAAAAAGAATTCGAAGTAATTCCCTGACAAATCATCGAACCAATCTTGATACCTTCCAACGTAAATGAAACTTTCATGTTTCCTGTTTTTTTAGGCAATGATCCAAGTGGAAAAACAATCGGAACACATGGTTGGCCAATATCTACATTCGGAATTTTGGCGACTAATGTCGTAGGAATTTCTGTGCCAGCATCTATCGAGATTGAAGCATCTAAATTCGCCAGAAATACCAATCCATACTTCGATGAAAGAGAAGCAGAAACAGAAGCCCCTTTGCAATTACTCATCAAAAATGACTGGCATGAAACAACCTGGCCATCAAAATTACAAAACAGGGCAGGGGAGTGAACTTCAACGCTTGCAATAAAAGCTTCTTTTGATAAAAAAGGAATCTCGATTTCAGAGATCAACTTCTTTTTGAAATAGATCTTCGCCTTACTATCCTTCAGCAAGTTATCCAATTGAAAAGTAACTTTGCCAACTTTATGCCCTTCAGCATCATTGATATGCAACTCGGTTCCAGGAATTGAAAAAGTACGCCCTATATGCAAACTAAAATCAGAAGCTGAACAAATAAACTTATCGGGAAAACGAATTGCAACTTCAAGAAAGATCGTTTCTGCAAACCAAGGAATCACAGGGCTTAAGACTTTTAATCCCTTAGATTCGTACCCGAATTGTAATGCTTTATTTTCGGTCATAATCCCTGTCCGCCTGAAAGCTCTTTTAATTTTTTTTGTAGCAAATCATCGACATCGAGAAACGCATCAGGTGCTTTAGAGCAAAACAGGCAGCTTTCATTTTTAGAAACATTGACAACGATTTTTTTAAGGCTTTCTGAAAAAATCCCCTCAACTTTTTGCAAGGGAAGCAAAAAGGAAGAAGGACTTATTTTTGCATCTAATAAATCCATGGTTGCTAGAGCATGAAGCGAGGCAATAGTTTGAATGGATGCAAACGATGCAGGGATTCTTGCCTCTTCCACTTCTCCAGAAGGATTACTGTAGTCAGGCTTTGAATCTTTAGAATCCTTAGGGCCTTCTCGTTTTAAATAAGTACAGGCACAAGCATAACAAGGCCCCCCTGGTACAAAGGTGTGAACAAATCCACCTATGCCACCGCTTAGCACTTCGCCCAAAGTCCAAGGGATGCCATGCTGCCTCATTAAGGAACACCAATGATACTTGGCCTCCTCGTTATCCACAGCGCAAACACCAAAATCAGCTCCCTTAATAGCATTATTTATCAGGTCTTGCTTTTCCGGATCCTGAAGGAAGGCTTCTATCGCAATAATTTCTAGGTTTTTATTGCGATCTTTCAACCACTTGACTGCCGAAAGCAACTTGGGTTTTCCAACATTATCTGAACCCAAAAGATGCCTGGGTAGATTGTGAGGTTTAAGAATATCTGGTTCGATAAGCGTTACCTTTGAAATGCGCATATCTCTCACTAGCATATCGATAACCGACATACCGCCGCTTCCCAAACCGACCTGAACCAGATGAGCCATTTAACGCGCCTCCGGCAAGGGCCACTCGCCTGATTGTTTCCAAATCTCGTAACACGCCAACCAACGCCAAGCTGCCATCACTGCAAAAATAACAGTGAAGGAAGCAGGATCCCACCGACTCGTTCTTCTACTACTGCCTTGTTTCCACAAGCAAAGCTGCTGGCCCGGCAACAAATGCGGGCAGGGATAATCCAAAGCGGTTATCACCCTGGTTTCAGGGGGAATATAAGGATAGCCTGCCACGAGGTTGGTTTTTACCTCAAACACATTATGAGCAGGTTTAAGCTTGTAGATCAGTGCCAATCCTTCCGCAGTAGGCTCAATAGTAATGCGATATTCAGGCACTCTATCGCGGTTATACTGCTCGATGACAGGAAACTCAACAGAAACAAGCCTGCGCTTAGCAGATTCGTTTCGTAATAGAATCGGTATGTAATCGTTCATCTACAACTTTTAAAGTTTGTAATGGCAAGGGACGGAACGAATGGCATTGATTACATCTTGTTCAGCAGATTCAACGGAACCGGCAACAAACGATGTATCTTTTGGGTTTACATGAATGGGTTTTCCCGATTCAGCATTATTACGAAGTGCCTCGTAAAGGTTTTTTCTTTCATCATCATTCAAAGGTCTAAAATCCATGACAAACCCTTTCATTAAAAAAACTATTTGGACAATTCAGCAAGAACTAAGTAAACCCCACGATCAACTTTATCTTCCTGGATATCGACTGCAAATAGTTGTTCGTTCTTCTCGAAGAAATATTGCACCTTATCTTTAAAAATAAAGACTATAATTTTACCTGCAGATCCAGCCAAGGGGATACTCAAGGTAAGTTGATGGCCTGCAGCACCTTGTGTAATGCCACAAGTAGCTTTAGTTTGCTGAGCAAGAACTTTTTCAATTTCGCCTGCATGAGTTTCCATTGCATCCCAAACGACATGGAGAGGTTTGGCAAGATCTTCCCCTAAAGTCCAGCGAATGGGCACTTTAACATAATTAGAATCACCGCTGGCAAGCGAAAACCAATCAAACCTCATTCCAGTCATGGAAAAGGTATTAATTGCAATCTTAGTAGCAAATTCACCGCGAATCGGTGATTCGTGATCAACTGTACCAATACCAAATACCCCTTGCTTTCCGGGTAATTTTTTAACCCATTGAATGTCCCCTTGATAGTCGCCACTGGAGGGATGACGCAATCTTCCGGGATGGGTATGAAAAAGGCCCAGCACTTCCAGCTTGTCGTGCAATTGCCGCAATAGCCTGCCAGCAACTACTTGAGCTTGGGAATTAAATTTAACATGGGTTGAACTCGCTTCCCTAAATTCTCCGGAAGGGACGGCAGCAACAACAACGGCATGCTTTTTTTCACGGTAACCCATTAAGAGCCAGCCTGTTTCTTCATCTCCACGCTCTTGGTTTAAATGATTTCTATAACCTTGCACCAAAGTTTGGCCCACCCCCGATGAGATAAGCATATATTTTATTGGTACAAGGTCGCGAGGTTGGACTGTAAGTAATTCAGTAGCTTTTGTTCCGTAAATAAGCAGGTTAAATTCTTTAAGTAGACCACTTATTTTATTAAGAAGTAAACTGGGAATACCTCGAGTCGAGTTACTTTTCTCACCATTATCAGAAATCATCTCATATCCATTCTCGTAAAATTCAACAGCATATTAACACTAGTATAATCGCCAAAAATATTCAATGAAGCTCTTAAGCAATAGCCCTTTCATCATACCAACATTTAACCGCATTGAAAGCCTGACAGCAAACCAATGAAAAAGAAAATAATTTCCCGATTACCTCGTTGCAAGAATCAACAAATATCATGATGATTATCTAATTGAAAACTATTCAACAAAAAGAAGCTTATTTATGAAAGAATCACATTCAGTTCTTTGCGCAGGCATCATTGTTCTAGATCACGGGTGTTCACCTATTGAACATTTTCCAGCAGAGGGAGAGCTAATAGCTACTGGAGGGATGGCTTTAACCTTGGGAGGATGTGCTGCAAATGTAGGTGTAGATCTTACAAAAATGGGCGTGCATTCAAAAATCTTGGGGAAAATCGGAGATGATGAATTTGGGCAACTCATTCTGCAAAAATTGAAACTTACAGGTGCAGATATAAGCAAAATCATCAAACAAGCCAACGCCCCAACCAGTCAAACTCTTGTGATCAATGTGACTGGCCAAGATAGACGCTTTATCCACCTAATTGGGGCAAACGAAGGCTTCGCAAATTCCGACTTCCAAAAAAATGATATTGAAGGATGCAAGGTTGTCTACTTGGGAGGTTATCTGCTGATGGATAAACTCTCACCGGTTCATGTTGCAGAAATTTTTCGCACTGCCCAAATGAACGGAGCTAAAACAGTTCTGGATGTAGTTACGCCAGGGGCAGGCGACCATATTTCAAAGCTTAAACCGATCCTACCTTTTGTCGATGTTTTCCTCCCTAATGATGCAGAAGCTAAACTGATTTCTGGAATTGAAAAACCCATCGAGCAGGCTAAGTATTTTAAATCTCTGGGAGTCAAGACCAGCATTATCACCTTAGGTAATCAAGGTACAATTTTGCTGACTGATCAAGGTTGCTATAAAGCGGACATTTTTAAAATTAATTATCACGATGGTTCGGGAAGTGGCGATGCATTTACCGCAGGATATATTTCAGGAATTCTTGAAAACAAAAGCGAAATTGAGTGTTTGGAAATTGGTAGCGCCTTGGGGGCAAGTTGCGTTCGTAGTCAAGGAACAACCGAAGGAGTCTTCAATAAAGAAGAATGCTTGCAATTTTTAGCAGAAAACAAACTTATCATCACGAAAATCAGTTAAACAAAAGAGCTCATAGAAAGTATATTCCTAAGAGCTCTATATTAATTGCATTGCTAAACATACGGGCTAATACATTAAATCTTCCAAGGCCCTCGATATTCCCTAAATAACAGCTTGTTTGCATCATCGCTGTTGGTGAATTTTTCTTTAACTGGATCCCAATCAAGAGGTTTGCCAATTCGATAACCAATGTTACCCAAATGGCAAATTGCTGCACTACGATGTCCAACTTCAGCAGGGCAAATAGTAGGCTTTTTAGTTCGAATTGCATCAAGCCAATTCTTGCGATGATTATCAGCAATCATTATCGAAGCATCTATTTTGGTAATCGGGTCTTTAAGAATTGCATCTTTAGTGCAATTAATAGTACCGCGATCTACATAAAGCGTTGCATCTGTTCCTTCAAAGGTACAACCACTTGGCCCACCATGAAACATTTCAATTCCATTGGCATAAGTGTATTTGAGTCCAGATTTCTCACCATTGGCAGGGGGAGTTATTTTAACCGGCCCGGTGTGATCCATATTCAAAGCCCACTGGGCTATATCAAAATGATGCGCACCCATATCAGCCAAACCACCACCAGCATATTCCCAATACATTCTCCATGCAGGAAAATGACCATGAACCCCTTCAGGACAAAGCACCTTATTATATTCCCGCTTAGAAGCTGGCCCTTGCCAAAGATCCCAATTAGTACCATTTGGAATAGGTTCAGTTTCAAGATTACACGCCACTGCTGGAGCACCAACACCAATTCGAACAGTTTTTACTTTACCAATTCTTCCCTCTCTAATTATCTGAGTCGCAAGGCGAAATTTGCCTCCGAACTCACATCGTTGCTGACTTCCGGTCTGAAAAACAACTCCTGATCTTTTTACTTCATCAACAATAATCCTTCCCTCGGCTATGGAATGAGTCAAAGGTTTTTCGCAATAAATGTGTTTATTAGCTTTGGAAGCCATCACGCAAATAAGAGCATGCCAATGGTCAGGGGTACTAATAACAACAGCATCAACATTTTTATCATTAATAAGGTCTCGAAAATCCTTGTACAACTTCAAGCCTTTGTATTCCTGCTTGCCCTCAGGAGTCGAGTATTTTTTATCAACCATCTTTTTTGCATTTTCTAATCGATCGTCAACCACATCACTTACCGCGACAACTTGAACATCATTCATCCCAAGAAAACTGCCTAAGTGGCCACGCCCCATAGTACCAACACCAATAAAACCAAGCTGAAGCTTATCATTTGCAGCAGATTTCTGTGCCTGGGATGCGTTTGCAATCACAGAAGATCCAATTGCACCAACGAAAACCGATTTATTAAAAGAGCGCCTAGTAAACATATATTACTCCGTTAGTATTAATGAAAAATATCAAGATCATCTGTGTATATTACAAATTAAATAAAAAGATATCTATATTTAATCTTTGGAAAAACCAATGAAAACACAGACGTTTCACATCTAATCAAGAAATCGAAACTTTTTCTAATATCTGATCAAGTATTACATCTGCACATAAATTTTCAGCAATGGCCTCAAATGATAGTGACATGCGATGCCGAAATACACTTGGTACCATTTCTTTAACATCCTGAGGAAGGACAAAATCTCTTCCCCGAATGAAAGCAAGTGCTTTAGACGATTTCAAAAGATTAATCGTTCCGCGCGGAGAAACGCCATGCTCAAGATAACCATTGCTTAATCCGAATTGTTCAGGAAACCTAGTAGCAACAGCGAGATTGACGATATATTTTTTGATACTTTCTTCAACATGAATTTTTGCAACTAAATCACAAAGCTCGTTCAAGTTTTGGGCATCAACAACTTTTACTATATTTCCTTGCTCTTCGAGTTGTTCAAGTCTTTGTAAAATCAAAAGTTCTTCATGATGCTTGGGATAATCAACCAATATTTTCAACATGAATCGGTCAATTTGCGCCTCAGGTAAGGGAAAAGTTCCTTCCTGCTCGATTGGATTTTGGGTTGCGATCACAAAAAATGGATTTCCTAATGGGAAGGTTTCATCTCCCAGCGTAATTTGCTTTTCCTGCATGGCTTCTAAAAGTGCGGATTGAACTTTTGCAGGGGCACGATTTATTTCATCTGCCAAAACAATCTGCGAAAATAGGGGCCCTTTCTTAACTTTAAATTCACCAGTCTGTTGGTAGTAAACCTGAGTTCCCAATATATCCGAGGGCATTAGATCCGGAGTAAATTGAATTCGTTTAAAATTGAGGTCTAAACATTCCGACATACTGCTTGCTAAAAGCGTTTTCGCAAGACCGGGCATTCCTTCCAAAAGAATATGGCCTCTTGCAAGAATTGCTACCATCATTTTTTCCAAAACCACATCCATTCCAACAATTCTTTTTCCGATTTCTGCTTTTACAACATCAAAAAACTCCAACCCGTTAACCAGCTTTATATTTTTTAAACTTGGAGGCATATAAATTTCCCTTATCTACAACGATCATGTAATCTTTGTTATATCTTACTTTGAAGTTGTAAATGTAAGCCATGAAAAAGCATATGATTCAATTAACAATGGATGACTTTTGTGCGGAAGTGAAAAAAACCATGAATTCACTCCCCAGCTTTTTTTATGAACACCTTGATAATGTTGTTGTTGAGGTTCAGGAGTTTCCCACCAAGAAAACCCTTAAAAAAGCGAGCTTTTCTGATGCCGAGATTAAAGAAGGGCATTCCCTTTTTGGTTTTTTTGAACCCATGGAACTTTCTCACCCTTGGGCAGGAGATGCCATCGATATCCATTCTCTTACCCACAAACTCACTATTTTCAAAAATCCCCATGAAGAATCTTTCCCTGACCCGGTTCAACTTATAATCGAAATTCGCAAAACGGTCATCCATGAACTCGCCCACCATTTTGGTTTATCGGACAAAGATCTAGAAAATTTTGATAATAACCCTAATCCTTTTAGTAAGGAACTTTCTTTAACAACCAAGGAATCCAAAGATGAAAACAAATCCCGTAAAAAAAACACTTAAAGAAGGAAAACCTGCTCTTGGCACCTGGCTTTCGCTTGGCAGCATCATTGCAACGAGATTCATGGCTCGGACTGGATTTTCCTGGTTAACTGTAGACATTGAACACACATTAGTAAGCTGGGAAACCGCTACCCACATGTTTGCTTCGATTGCTGATGCCAACGGTGTCCCTTTGGCCAGAGTTCCTGCCAACCGCCATGATCATATTAAAAGAGCGCTGGATAACGGGGCTTTTGGCGTAGTTGTACCTATGGTGAATTCAAGGCAAGAAGCATTAGATGCAGTTTCTGCAATGTTTTATCCACCCTTGGGAACCCGAAGTGTTGGGGGCAATGTTCATGCTTTAAACTTTGGAGCAACTGCACCTGACTATTTCAGCAAGGCGAATGACGAATTATTGGTAATTTTGCAATGTGAGCACATTGATGCAGTTAATAATGCAGATAGCATCTTTTCAGTACCTGGAATTGATGCAATATTTGTTGGGCCCAATGATCTTGCAGCAAGTATGCGAACCCCAGATGGTAAGGGGCCATCAGCAGATGCCTTTAACGCAGCATTAAACACAATATTAGAAGCATGCAAAAGAAATAAGGTTGCACCTGGAATTCATTGCATGAGCCCAGAAGAGGCACAACTTCGAATAGAACAAGGCTGGCAGTTTATAGCAATCAACAGCGAATTAAAAATGATGATGGACGGAGTTGCTTCAACTCTTGCAAAAGTTGGACTTAAATCAGACTCGGGGGCAGCTAAGTACTAGTTATCTTTTATAATTGTCTGGAAGGCGGCCTATAATTACTATAGATGCAATTTTAGGTCGCATTTCTCTGGCAAGTTCTGGATCCTCTTTTTTTCCTGCAACCCCCACCAAGCCAGTGCCCCCAGCACGAACCGGTTTTTGCGGTTTTTGCATCAAAGTTACATTCACAATTGAATCATTTTTTAAATCTGAGAAATCAGCTGGATATCCAGGAGTTTTTAAATCTTCCCCCTTAAGTTCTTTCAATTCTTTAGATGTATATTTTTTAGCTCTGCCCTTATCATCGAAAGCTTCAGGGGGATTAGCCTGACGAATCTTCACATCATCTTTAAGCAGCAATTCCACATCTTCCATCTTGGCAGGAACCATTCTTTTTGCTTGCGGGTTATAATAGCTATTTTTGGTTTGTATTGAAAGTACTACTGATTTATCAGTCTCTCGCACTTCTTTTAATACTGCAACAACCTGCCCAACGGGAATCCATTTTTCTTTAGGATCAGCTTTAGCGGTCTTATCTTCTGCTTTTTTATCTTTATCTTGGGCTACTGATGAACCCAAAGTCAGAGATAATACTAAAAGAACCGAAAATCCAAATCGTAAAATAGCCATAAATCCTCCGTATTTGATATTTCCTTATACCAAACTCAGAGGATTTATGAAAGAAAACTTTTATAAATGTGGAATTTTACTGCCCACCATACCTAAAACCAAACCCCCTTAGATAATCTTTACCAGGCAATTGACTTCGCCTAGGAAAATTTGAATAGCCTACCGGATTCGAATTAGTCAATTTTGGCAATGGGCTAAAGTAATCCATTAAGCTTTGATCTCGTTTATAGATGTTCTGTGGTTGTGCTAATCGTGCGTTATCAAGTTGGGCTTTTTGCATTGCCGCAGCATCTTGCGGATTGGGCAACAAAAACGCAAAAGGATTCCAACTATTACTATTTTGTGTGATAGTTCCATTCGGATTGCTTTTGCTTTGCGATTGCCCAAATGAAATTGAACTAAAGATAATCAATACACCAAAAGCTAATACCCTTTTTTTCATAACAAAATCCCCCAATAAGAAATAACCCACCTTTTAGCAGGCAATAACTTAAAAAAGATTCTTGTCAATAGGGATTTAACCAAAAAATCAAGGTAGAAGAGCAGTAACTTCGGGAAACCCAAACATCAGGTTGAAATTTTGTATCGCAACCCCGCTTGCGCCCCTAATAAGATTGTCTTCTGCTGCAAGCACCACAATATAATCACCAGCAACTTTATAATGTAAGTCGACATAATTTGTACCGACGGAATCTTTAGTTGATGGAAGATGATCAACTAATCGAATAAATGGTTTGTCTTTATAAAATTTGCCCACCAACTCATTTACCGCCTGCTCAGAAATTTCTTTTTTAGGCTTGGCGTATATAGTCGAAAATATCCCCCGATCCATTGGGATAAGATGAGGGGTAAACATGATTTTCACCTTTTCCCCAGAAACTTTCTCGAGAGCCTGCTCCATTTCAGGAGTATGCCGATGCTTGCCAACTTGGTAGGCACTTACACTTTCATTACATTCAGGAAAATGCGTATTTTGCTTGGGGTTTCTTCCTGCACCAGAAACACCACTTTTACTATCAACGATTATCTGTTCGGGGTAAATAATCTTTTCAACCAGCAAAGGCGCCAACCCAAGAATCGCTGTCTGTGGATAACAACCAGGGTTCGCCAACAGATTACAAGCTTTGATATCCATCGAATTAAATTCAGGAAGACCGTAAACAGCACTAGCTAATCCTGAAAGATCGAGGTGTTCTTCACCGTACCATTTTTTATAAATCACAGGGTCTTTTATCCGATAATCCGCAGACAGATCGATCACACGGATGCCAGCTTTAATCAGTTTTGGAATCACCTCCATACTAGCCCCATGAGGCAGGCAACTGAACACGCATTGCACACTTTTCTCTTTTAATGAAGCCAGATCAAGCTCCTCGCAGCGCAAATCGATTCTTTTTGCAAGGGAAGGATGAATACTAGAGACGAGAGGTGTGCCTTCTTGCCTGGAAATACAAGCAACAATTTTTGCGTGCGGGTGCCTGAGTAAAATTTTTATAACTTCTAACGCTGTATAACCAGAGGCCCCTAGAACCGCAACATTTATCATGTTATGCTTACCTTTTCTTCATCCTAGAAAAAACGCAGGTACTCCAATGGATTCCATCCAAACCTTATACCAGTCTATCAAACAAGGTTCAACTACGCCGCTTAACCTTTTAGATAAATATCTGGATAGAATCAAGCAAATCGACCCAATAATCAACGCTTGGGAATTTCTAGACCCGCAACAGGCAAGATCTGATGCAATTATTGCAACTAAAGAAATTGCTTCTGGATTGCATCGAGGAAAACTTCATGGCATCCCGTTCGGGGTTAAAGATATTATTGATGTAAACGATTGGCCAACGCGTGCAGGTTGTATGTCTTGGACTCGTTCACTGGCACGACAAGATGCAGCAATTATAACCAAGTTACGAAAAGCAGGCGCAATCCTTGTTGGAAAAACCGTAACGACTGCATATGCAAGTTTTGATCCACCACCCACTCGCAACCCTTGGAACTTGCAAAAAACGCCTGGGGGATCAAGCAGTGGCTCGGCCGCCGCTGTAGCTTCCGGGATGATACCCGCAGCATTAGGTACTCAAACAGGGGGATCCATCACCAGGCCAGCAAGTTATTGTGGAGTTGCTGCAATAAAACCAACTTTTGGCTGGATCTCATTACAAGGCGTATTACCATTGGCCCAATCCATGGACCATATGGGAATGCTAGCGCCAAGAATAGAAGATTTAGAAATAATCTGGGAGGAAATAACACAAACCAAAAAGAATAATCCGGAAATTTCAAAGCCACCATGCATTGCTGTTCTCAAATCTTTCTTCTGGGATAATGCATCTGAAGAAATCCGCCAAATGCTAGATGAAACAATTAAAAAAATTCAAAGAGCAGGCGCCCAAATAACTTTCGTTGAACTGCCAGAAACATTTGCAAAATCAATCGCGGAACATCGCGCAATAATGTCTTATGAAGCATTTAAAATCCATGAGTACTGGATTTCAAGAAGGCCGGAAGATTATCCTCCCAAGATAACATCCCTCATTAAAGAAGGTTCTAAGATCAAACCTGAATATTATCTTGATTGCAAAAACCAACAAAAATACTGGAAGGATTATTTCGAAACAAACTTAAAGCAACACGATTGCTATATGGTGCCTGCAACAACTACAGAAGCCCCAAGCAACGAAACAACTGGCGATCCGGCTTTTAATTCCCCATGGAGTTTCACCGGCCTGCCCGCTTTGTCCATGCCTTGCCAACTTTCCCAATCTGGCTTACCTCTTGCAATTCAACTGGTTGCCCAAACAAATTCTGAACTCAAATTATTTCAATTGGGAAAATGGTGCGAGAAAGAAATCAATTATTCCTATCGTTACCCCGATGGACTTAATAAAATCATCAAAGCTGTAAACTTTTAAAAGGACTTACGATGTCATCATTTTGGATGTTTGTATTAAACGACTGGATATTCGCAATCCCCATGCTAGCCATGTCTGTTTGCGGACTAGCCTTAATCACATGGCGAATTCTGCTAAATAAAGGACTTCTGCAAAATACTGAAGCCCACATGGAAACATTAAAAACCGTTCTGCTACGCGATGGCATAAAAGCAGCAATAACATTAAACAATGATCAAAAAGATTGGTTGGGGGTGTTATTATTCTCCGCGGGAATTAAAGGGCTGGGAAATGGAATCCCTGCATCCAGAAAAGAAATAAACAATGCAGTAGAATTTGAAATCATTCCGAGACTTAACTTTCTGCTCCCAACAATGCTAGCAATCGCAAAAATTGCAACCATGGTTGGCTTACTCGGGACAGTCATCAGTATGATTGGAACTTTCACAAAAATCCAAGAAGCACAGGGAGGCGTATCTGAACAAGCAGGCTCAATTGGTTTGGCACTTTTTGCTACCGCCCTTGGCTTGGTAACTGCAATACCACTCGTTTTTGCACATGTAATGTTCAAAGCTCAAATCAATGATTTTGAACTGCGAATAAAAAAAACGACTCTAAAGTTTATTGAGTTGGCAACCACATTAAAAACACCCCTTAAACCTTAAATCAATTATGCTGCCAGATGCTAAATATTATGATGTATGGATTGTTAAATCCAATCAGGTGATTCGAGAAATCCCCGCAGCAACCATTTTGCAATGGATTGCAGAAAAACGCTTGATTGGGCGAGACAAAATACGCCCTTCAGGAACCGCAGATTGGTTTGAAGTGGGGCAGCATCCTTCCTTAGCAACCACTTTACCGCAAAAAGAAAACCATGAAACTGATGTTTTTGAAGCCCCTTTTCATTCTTTTAAAAAATATCAAGGTGTTGATGATGATGTTGATATGATCCCGTTAATTGATGTAAGTCTGGTGCTACTGGTTTATTTTTTAATGAGTTCATCATCAATGGGTTCGGGTACATCCACCAAACTTCCTATTGCAGAATATGCAAGTGTACAAGGTGTTAAAGATCAGGCTTGGATTGAAATAGAAAACGAAAAATCTTATACCGTGGGATTTGCAGAAAGAAAGAAAAACCAAGCAACCAAATTTGATACTCAAGATAAACTAATTGCATACCTTCAAGGTGAAATCAAAAAAGGGCAGGGGTTTAAAGAAATAACCGTGTATGCCCCGGGCGATATTTCCGCTGGAACCATTCGCACCTTGGTGACCTCAATTGAAAAATCATTTGGCAAAGATGAGATTTCTAAAATCCACTTGGGGGTCACCGGAAAAAAATGAGCCGCTGGGATCTTAGAAACCATGATTCAGACTCTAAATCAATTTTACTTGAGTCCATCGAAATACAAGATTTGATTGTATCAGGGTTAATATCCATCAATGACGAAATACGCAAGGAAGGGGAAACTACATGGAAAACATTCCTAGATTACCCAGAATTTGATGATACTTTTTCAGTCAAATCATCAATCAAACATGACGAAGATGAAAATATAGACATGAATGCCTTGATAGATGTCTGTTTAGTACTTTTGGTGTTTTTCATCTTGCTGACAAGCTATGCAAAATTAGTTCAACATCTTGAAGCTGCGAAAACCAATCCAGATTCAAAAATCCCTTCAATAACCACCACTCAAGCTGACCAAAAAACTAAAGTTGTGATAAAAACAGAAGCGGGAAAAACCTTGTTTTACATTAATGAACAAGTAGTTGAAAGCGAAAATCTTACCACTGCATTAAAAGCTTCTGCACGAAAATTAAAAAGCAAAGATTTGATTCTATTCTACAGCGATGATGTTCCTTACCAAGCAGTTATTTCTATACAAGACGCAGCAAGGGCCGCAGATTTCCAACAAATACTTCAAGCACTTGAAAAATAACTCTACTTCTTCTTAAAGATAATATCAGCTTTTGCAGGTTCATATTTGCCCGAAGTTTTACTTATCGCAAAACGGGTCTCTTGAATATCTTCCTCTTTAGCACCTTGAAGAGAAGATTTTTCAAGTTTTTGCAACTTCTCCTCAACTGATACAGGCATAAGAACCACAAAAGCTTCCGCTTTGATTTGCAGGCCCATTGCACGAGATAAATTGGAAACTGATTGTGCTTTGTCATCCACCCAGAAAATATCACTCACCGTAGACAAATCTAATTCCATGGTTGTAATAGGTTTAGCACCAAGGTTTGAAATAACTAAAAATTTACCAGGCTTATCTGGATCAGGGAAAGCAATGCGAGCATTCAAATCCATCAATTGTGAAAGGTAATCGGCCCCATTTGTAGTATTAAAAACCATTATCCACCGAAGCATTCGTTCGCCCCGGCCATCGCCAACGCCCCCACCTTTTGTATTCCCAACACCTTTCAAACCATCAATTAATTTACTTTTCAAATTCTGCCCGATTCGGGATAACTCCTGTGCTTTGGTATTGGCATCTTCCACTAACGATTTTCCGCCTGTCTTATCAACTTGAATTTTTTCTGTTGGCGAGGGGTCTAACTTTAAGGGTATTTCCGGCATTATTTCTTTATCTTGGTTTTTCAATTTAGGTAAAGACTTGATGACATCATCGTTTTCTTTCGAATCTGGAGAACCCGATGAGGTGCCACCACCAACTCTTACTGAAGAAACTCCAAGCCTGCGGTTCACATCTCCAATGATTGCTTTTTTCAGCCCTTCCCAACTAAGCATCATAATCAAAACAACCAAAGTAATATGAACAATAAATGAAACAAACAACGATGTAAATGATTCGTAGTTTGGAGAATATCTAGCCCAAAGTTCTTTTCCCCAAGTAGTTGCCTTCATAAACACCCAATAATTTATTCAGAGTAATAATGTTTAAGTCTACCCGATAACAGAATATTATCACCAATCATCTCACTGGAAAAAGAAGCTAATTTTTGTCGATTCGCCATTTCGAGAATTCCAATTCCCCCTACTGGCGTAATAGCATCTTCACCGCCAATAATTATTGGAGCAATATAAACCTGAATTTCATCAACCTGAGAAGCATCAAAAAAGCTGCCAAGTGTTTTCCCGCCCCCCTCCACCAATAGGTTTTGAATGCCCAACCGACCCAAATGACTTAATATTTCATTAACAACTTCAATAGGGGAAGCCGACGAAATTTCTAACATATCACACCCAAGTGATCGTAATGCAACCTTGGATTCTTGCGAAGCATTTTCACGCACAGCAATTATTGTTGGATAATCCTTTGCAGACTGCACAATTTTAGAGGAAAGGCTTATCCTGGCATTTGGGTCAATTACAATTCGGATTTGTTTTCTGGACCCTTCCGGCCTTGCATTCAACATTGGGTCATCACGAATCACCGTTCCTATCCCCACTAAAATAGCATCGACCAAGCCACGCAATTGATGAACTTTTTCTCTGCATTTATCATTACTTATCCATTTAGATTCCCCTGATTTTGTCGCTATCTTCCCATCTAAACTCATTGCCCACTTGGCTATAACAAATGGTTTTGAGTGCAGGTAATATTTGATAAAAGGCGCATTGATGGTTTCAGCTTTTTCCTTCCCAACACCTACCACCACTTCAATTCCATGAGCCTGCAAAAAATCAATACCTTTGCCAGCCACCAACGGATTTGGATCACGCATAGCCACAAACACTTTAGAAATGCCCGAATTTAAAATAGCATTTGCGCAGGGAGGGGTTTTCCCATGGTGCGAACATGGCTCCAAGGAAACAAACAAAGTACTTCCACGGGCTTTTTCACCTGCTTGGATTAAAGCTTCGGTTTCTGCATGCAAACCACCAAATTTTTGATGCCAACCAATCCCAACAACAATATTATCCTTCACCAATACCGCCCCAACCATAGGATTGGGTTCAACCATTCCACGACCTCGAATAGCGAGATCAAGGGCCAAACTCATCCATCTTTCCGGCCCATCATCGTTCATGATAAATTAATTCCCTTAAAGTAATAAAAAGATACAATGAAAGATATTGATCTTGGGCAAATATAACATGATTATTTCAAGATCAAATCGGCATGAAAGAAAGCTTTTTAGCCCGAACAATAAACCAATTAACCCTACAGGGAATAATCTCGCTTGTAATTCACAATGCCTATTATGCGAAATTTAAAACTTATTATTAGTTATGATGGCACAGATTTTCAAGGTTGGCAAACCCAACCTGGATTTAGGACCGTCCAAGAAACCATTCAAAAGCACCTAGAGAAGATAACCAATCAAAAAATCACACTTTATGCTAGTGGCAGAACCGATACCGGAGTTCACGCTATAGCCCAGGTTGCGAATTTCAGAGTAGATTCCAATTTAAGTGAATCCAAAATACTTTTAGGCCTTAACGCCCTTTTGCCTGAGGATATATCCATCAGTGAAATAACAGAAGTTCCTTATGATTTTCATTCAGTAAAAGATGCCAAGAAAAAACATTACCGCTATGTAATAAGGCAATCTGGGATTTGGGATCCATTGACAAGAAAATTTTGTCATCTCGTGAAACAGGAACTAGACCATGTAAAAATGCATAAAGCGGCACAACAACTGCTTGGAACACATGATTTTCGATGTTTTGAATCGGAGTGGCCAAACCGTACCAATAGCATTAGAACAATTTATCGAGCATCAATAAACCGAATGGGTCCATGGATATGGTTTAATATCGAAGGGAACGGTTTTCTTTATAATATGGTCAGGTCAATTGCAGGTACTCTTATAGAAATTGGAAGGGGGCATTGGCCTGAAGATAAAATTATTGAACTTATAGAATTAAAAGAGAGAAAATATGCTGGGCCGACTGCACCAGCTAAGGGGTTGTTTCTAGTACGCGTTTCCTATGAAGATTTAACACCATGAAAATAGACCAAGTATATTCAGAAAAGATCACAATCAATCCATTAAAAAAACCGATTGATTTAGTGTGCAATTTACCAGGTTCAAAAAGTATCACCAATCGAGCATTGGTAATTGCAGCACTCAATTCTGGTAATAGAAAAACCCATTTAAGCGGCATCTTACGAAGCGAAGATACTGAAATTATGGTTGATTGCTTAGAAAAACTTGGGTTTATTCTTTCTGTAAATTGGAAAGAATGCACAGCTTTTGTTTCATCACCAAAAGCTCCGGGAATAATTCCCTCTTCGAATGCCAACCTTTTCACAGGAAACTCCGGAACGACAATGCGCTTTTTAACAGCCATGGTTGGGCTAGGAAATGGTACCTATAAGCTCGATGGCATCAAGCGAATGCAGGAAAGGCCAATCAATGATTTGCTAAAAGCCTTAAATGAACTCAACATTAATTCTTCAAGTGAAAACAACAATGGCTGCCCTCCTGTTATCATAAAAACCTCAGGGTGGTCTGGGGGAGTCGCAAGAATCAATTCAGAAATGAGCAGTCAGTTTATTAGTGGAATTTTGATGGCGGCCCCTTTTGCCAAAGGTGAAACCCGTATCACTTTAGAAGGTAAAATTGTATCCCAATCTTACATTGAAATAACTCTAAACATGCTGAAAGATTGGGGAATAAACACTGAAAAAATTTCTGACAGAGAATATCTAATCCAAGGGAATCAGACTGGAAATCGTTTCGATTACCAGATTGAACCTGATGCTTCTGCAGCTAGCTACTTTTACGCCGCAGCAGCGATATCGGGCGGAACCGTTACAACACCCGGACTAGGAACCAAATCGCTTCAGGGTGATATAAAGTTCGCCCAAGCCCTACAACTTATGGGCGCTAAAATCATTCAAAACGATAACTCAACAACTGTTACCGGTTCAGAATTACATGGCATTGATATCGACATGAACGACATAAGCGACACGGTAATGACTCTTGGGGTAGTTGCCTGCTTTGCCAAGGGCACAACAAAGATTTCAAATATTGGCCACATACGACACAAAGAAACAGACCGTATAAGCGCACTTGCAAATGAATTAAGAAAAATAGGCGCTATGGTTGAAGAATTCCCCGACAGCATTATTATTCATCCCTCTTCACTTCATGGGGCGGAAATTGAAACCTATAACGACCACCGAATTGCGATGAGTTTTTCAATCGCTGGATTAAAAATCCCTGGAATAACCATTTGTAATCCCTCATGTGTTGCTAAAACTTATCCTGTTTTTTTTGATGATCTTGCAAAAGCAACCTAGACAATTGCGGAATTTAAAATGCAAAAGACCTGGCTTATCATTAGTTTATTTTCTTTTTTTTGTTTCCATGCGAGTACATGCATTGCTGCGCCATCAAAAGAAAAAAACTTTGTGATACTTATTGCTTTTGAAACTAAAGGTATATTAACAAAACAAAAAAAACACTTAATTAAAGAATCAATTTCTAGCAGGGTTAAACAATCATTTAAAGGAATTATCCAACTACAAGAACTTAAACTTGTAGATCAAACAAATTTAATTAATTTGAAAAATGAAACCAACAAAACTTTGTCAGCAACTCTATTTGTCACTTACGAGGACAATCGTTTTATTATAAAAATTAACTTTGCTGACTACGAGAACAACCTTTTATTTCCAACCCAACAAACAACTTGTGTTAACCAGGAAGAAATACCATCGAAAACTTTGAATTTAATTAAGGAATATCTGGCACCAAAAGCGACGATTACAAAAAAAATTACAGAAGATCTTTATGAACTTCAATTTGAAAGTTACAACCAATCTAATTCAGATTATCTTGCTCCAAAAAAAGGAGACTACTTTCAAATTTTAAGAAGAACCCAGACCAGCAAATCTAACAATATTTATAAATGGACGGTTTTACAACTCACAGATCCCATTGCTTCTAACGAAAAAAAACACCTTTTCAGTTCCAGATTACACACTGGTATCGAGTTACCTGATTTAATTGGATTAAAAGCGATTAAAATCCCGGACACTGCCATTGATATTGGATTTAAAATAACCCCCAAAGAACAAAGCTTGGAAGTTAAAAGCCCCGAAAGCTATTTTCCAGTAGCAGTTGTATTGCGATCCTCCTTTAAAGTAGCTAGCAATCAGGAAGGGGTTACTTCTAAAACAAATAATC
>Ga0194043_1000174_pt1 | contig 32741 bp, 27 predicted proteins | sample JunL4415m_MetaG_FD_161274 | JGI IMG/M metagenome (GOLD analysis project Ga0194043, IMG submission 161274) | Anoxic zone freshwater microbial communities from boreal shield lake in IISD Experimental Lakes Area, Ontario, Canada - Jun2016-L442-15m | ecosystem: Environmental > Aquatic > Freshwater >...
GATGGCGCGGCGCTCCCCGCCGCCGCGGCCCGCCGCGCCGCCGCGGCCCGCCGCGCCATCCGCGCCCGCAGGTGACCGCGCGGCACGCGGGAGAGTAGACTCCGCCCAGTCACTGACGCCCGGCGGCGCCCCGCCGCCGGGGCGAGGGGAGGGTTCGATGGCGAGGAACGATGAGAAGGCGCTCAGCCGCGGGGCGCGTCGCCGCGCGCGGTATCGTGAGATCGCCGCCGTGCTGTGGGACGAACGCGTGCTCAACGTGTTCAAGGGGGCCGGGCTGGACGAGCACGCGCCGCCGGAGGCGGCGCGCCGCGAAGGCGACCCCGGCGTCAAGGAGAAGGAGCTGCCGCGCGCCGTGCGCATCCGTCACGCCCTCGAACGCCTCGGCCCCGCCTTCATCAAGGCCGGGCAGATCCTCGCCACGCGCCGCGACCTCGTCACGCCCGACCTCGCCGAGGAGCTGGCGAAGCTGCAGGACGACGTGCCAACCCTGCCCTGGGAGGAGATCAAGGCGCGCATCGAATCAGAGCTCGGGCATCCTGTCGACGAGCTCTTCGCCACCTTCGATCAGACGCCCCTCGCCGCCGCGAGCATCGGCCAGGTCTACCGCGCCACGCTGCCCGACGGCACGCTGGTGGCGGTCAAGGTGCAGCGGCCCGGCGTCACCGAGACCATGGACATCGATCTCGAGATCCTCATCGACCAGGCAAATCGGCTCGCCGTGCACACGCAGTGGGGCAAGGACTTCGACGTCGCTTCCCTCGCCGAGGAGTTCGCCTCGATCCTGCGCTCCGAGCTGGACTATCGCCGCGAAGGCCGCGCTCTCGACCGCTTTCGTGCGGCGTTTGCCGAGGACAAGAACCTGCTGTTCCCGGCGGTCTACTGGGATCACACCACCGAGTACGTGCTCACCATGGGCTTCGTCGATGGCGTGCCGGCCACCAGGCTGGAGGGCGGGGAGGTGGCCGGCGTCAGCGGCGAACGCCTCGTGGAGATCGGCGTGGGCTGCTACTTTCGGCAGATCTTCGAGATGGGCTTCTACCACGCCGACCCGCACGCCGGGAACCTCTTCGCCATGCCCGACGGGCGCGTCGCCTTCGTCGACTTCGGACGCACGGCGAGCATCACCCAGCGCAACCGCGACGCCGTCTTCGACCTGCTCCTCGCCGTGTTCGACGACGACGTGCGCGGGGCCACCGAGGCGGTGCTCGCGATGTGCGGCACGCCGCCGCAAGCCGATATCGCCCGGCTGGAGGTGGAGCTGGGGCAGATCATGGCCGGGTACCGTCGCGCCCAGACGATGGGCGGCGGCCTCGACGAGCTGGTCCAGAAGCTGCTCACGATGCTGCGCGGCAACCAGTTGCACCTGCCCACGGAGCTCACGGTGCTGCTTACCACGCTGGGCATGGTCGACGGCGTCGCCAGCCAGATCGACCCCGCCTACCGTCTGGTGGACGTCGCCAGGCCGTTCGCCAGGAAGCTTCTGCCCGAGCAGTTCGGGCCGGAGCGCATCATCAAGGCCTCGCTGCGCTCCATGCGCGCCTACGGCCGCCTGATCGACGAGCTGCCGGTGCAGGTGACGCGTGTGCTGCGGCGCGCCGGCGAGGGCGAGTTCCGCGTCTCCGTGCGCCCCACCGGCTTCGAGCAGTTGATGGAGCGCGTGCAGACGGGGTTCACCCTGATCGCCTACGCGCTCATCGTCTCGGCGCTCATCATCGGCTCGTCGATCCTCGTGAGCAGGCCGGATCTGACCAGGCTGGAAGAGGTGGGGTACCGCGTCGTGCTCTTTGCGGCCATCGCCAGCGTCGTCGTGCTGCTCACGCGGATGGCGCGCGCCGAGTGGCGCAAGCGCCGCGCCGACAAGCGCGCGGGGGGTTGACCGCCGGCCGCGCGGAGGCCGGCCTCAGTACAGGTCGACGGGCGGCGCGGCGAGGCACTCTTCGAGCGCTCGCCGCCCGTCCGCGAGCACGGCCGGGCCGTGCGTGGTGAGGACGTACTCGATGTCCTGCTCGGCCAGCGCGCGAAGGGTGGCCGCGAAAACGTCGCGATACCACTCCGGCCCGGTGCTCGAGCCCTGGTTCCAGAAGCGCAGGCCGCCGTGCGCGCCGACGACGGCGTCGCCGAAGGCCACGGCGCGCAGACCCGGGAAGTACAGCGGGTACTCGGCGCGCCGCGGCTTGCCGATGGTGTAGGCCAGCACGGCGCCGTCGGCGATCTCCGTCGCCGCGCCGGCGGCGCTCTGCGGGATGACCTCGAACGGCGCCTTGCGCGTGAGCCGCTTCTTGACGCCCGGATGCCCCCAGATGAGGGTCGGTACGGTGCGGGAGTAGCGCTCGTAGAGTGTCTCGACGCTGCGCGTGTGGTAAGGGATGGTGATGAACAGATCGAGGCGCCGGGCCGCGCCGATCATCTGGTCGATGTCGGCGAGCAGCGGCGCCCGCCGGGGGTCGCCCTCCGCAGGCAGCAGCGGGTCGACAAAAGCCAGCGTCTCGCCGTCCACGAGCGCGTAGCTCACGACCTCTTCGACGCTGGACCGCCACTCCGGGTGCGGCGCCGTCCAGCGGTGGATCCGCGGCGCGATCTGCTCCATCCCGTCCTCCTCGTTCTGCACTCCCTATGTTACGCCAAAAGGCGGCGCGCCGGGCCTCGAATGCTTCTCATCCGTGCCCCGCGGGTACTCACCGTTCGACATCGTCAACGAGCGTCGCGGCGCGGCGCGGCGCGTCCGGTTTCCGGAGGTTCCTGATGCCCGTCAGCAGCGTGTTCCTGGAAGGCCCGTATGAGGTCGACTTCAAGAAGCCCTGGCCTCCGGAGGCCGAGCAGCGCGCCGCGGGCGTTGCGGCCCGGACTCGCGTGAGCCGGCGGGCGCTCGGGGTGTGGGCACCGGTGGATGATGAACGCGATCCCGTCGATGATGTGATGGCGGCCGCGGCGTCGCGCCAGGCGCACCTGATCCCGCTGCGCACCGCGCGCATGGCGGTCTCGGCCTTCACGTTCTACCGCGGCGCCGCGCAGCTCATGGCCAACGATCTGGCGATGAAGCCGCACACCGGGATCTACGCGCAGATGTGCGGCGACGCGCACCTCGCCAACTTCGGCATCTACGCCTCGCCCGAGCGCACCCCCGTGTTCGACATCAACGACTTCGACGAGACCAGCCAGGGGCCGTGGTGCTGGGATCTCAAGCGCCTGACCACCAGTTTTGTGCTGGCGGCCCGCGACAACGGTCAGGCGGGGCGCTCGGAGCAGGCGGTGCGCACCGCGGCGCGGGCCTACGTCGCGGCCCTCAACGAGATGGCGGGGTTGGGCTGGCTCGAGCGTCGTCATCGCATGATCCGCGCCGACGCGCCGGTGGCCCATGGGGTCGTCTGGACGGGCAAGATGACGGCGCTCGTGAACCAGGTGGTCTCCAAGGCGGTCAGGCGCACGCAGGCGTGGACGGTGGGCAAGTACACGGAGGTGGTCGACGGCGCCCCGCGGCTGCGCCTCGACCCGCCGGTGATCACGGCCGTCAGCCGCCGCACCGCCGCGGCGGTCACCGCCTCCTTGCGCCCATATCTCGAGTCGCTGTCGGCGGAACGCCGCGCCTATCTGAGGGGCTACCACGTGGTCGACATCGCCCACAAGGTGGTCGGCGTCGGCAGCGTGGGCGCCTACGACTACATCGTGCTGCTCATGGGCGCCGGCATGCGCGACCAACTGCTGTTGCAGGTCAAGGAGGCCGAGCTCTCCGCGGTCAAGACGGCGCTCGGCGAGAGGCCCCAGATGGCCTACGGCGAGGGCGTCGTCGTGGGGAGCTGGTTGCTGCAGGGCATCAGCGATCCCTTCCTCGGCTGGACGCAGCTTCACGGGCGCAGCTTCTACGTGCGTCAGCTCAAGGACATGAAGGGGTCTATCGACCCGGCGCGGCTTACCGGGACCGCGCTGGTCGGCTACGCCTATCGCTGCGGCTACACGCTTGGTTTGGCGCACAGCCGCGCCGGAGACCCCCACTTCGTCCTCGGCTACGTCGGCAAGGGCGCCGCCCTCACGGACGCGATGTGGCGGTTCTCGGAGGCCTATGCCGACCAGACGGAGCGCGACTACGTGCGCTTCATCGCGGCTATCCACGACGGTCGCCTCGAGGCCGCCGAGCTGGCCCCGATCGCCCCTGCGGCGCCGTCGAAGGCGGCCCAGCCGAAAAAGGTGACGGCGAAGGCGGTCGAGCCGAAAGCGGCCAAGGGGAAGGCGGCCAGGACGACGGCCGTGGCCGCGAAAGGCAAGGCCGCCAAGGGGAAGGCCTCAGGCGGCGTCAAGAAGTGACGCGGCGGCCGGCGGGCGCACCCGCGGCCGGGTGCACCCCCTTCGCGACGTCAAGAGGCGGCGTGCCGGGCCTCGAATGCTTCTCATCCGTGCCCCGCGGGTACTCACCGTTCGACATCGTCAACGAGCGCCGCGGCGCAGCGCGTCCGGTTTCCGGAGGTTCCTGATGCCCGTCAGCCGTGTGTTCCTGGAAGGACCATACAAGGTCGACTTCAAGAGGCCGTGGCCGCCGGCGGACGCGCGGCGCGCGGCCGGCCTGGCGGCGCAGACCCGCGTGAGCCACGCGGCGCTCGGCGTGTGGGAGCCGGCCGACGAAGACCGCGATCCCGTCGATGTGGTGATGGCCGTCGCGGCGACGCGCCAGGCGCGCCTCATCCCGCTGCGCACGGCGCGCATGGCGGTCTCGCCGTTCACCTTCTATCGCGGCGCGGCGCAGCTCATGGCCACCGATCTGGCGACGCGGCCCCACACCGGCATCTACGCCCAGCTCTGCGGCGACGCGCACCTCGCCAACTTCGGCATGTACGCCTCGCGCGAGCGCACCCCGGTGTTCGACATCAACGATTTCGACGAGACCGGCCAGGGCCCGTGGGAGTGGGACCTCAAACGTCTCGCCGCGAGCTTCGTCCTGGCCGCTCGGGACAACGGCATCGCCACGCACGCCGAGGAGGCCGTGCGCGCGACGGTCGGTTCCTACGTCGCCGGGCTCAACGACATGGCCGGCCTGGGCTGGCTGGAGCGCCGCTACAGGATGATCCGCGCCGACCGGCCCGTCAGGGACGACATGGTGTGGACAGAGAGCACGGCCCAGCTCGTCAACAAGACGGTTTCGAAGGCGGCCAAAAAGACCCAGGCCTGGACGGTCGCCAAGTATACGGAAACGGTGGACGGCAAGCCGCGGCTGCGCACGGCTCCCCCGGTGGTCACTCCCGTGAGCAGGACCACGGCGGCGGCGGTCACCGCGTCCCTGCGTGGCTATCTGGAGTCCCTGTCGGTGGAGCGTCGCGCGTACCTTGCCGCCTACCACGTGGTCGACGTCGCGCACAAGGTGGTGGGCGTCGGCAGCGTCGGCACCTACGACTACATCGTGCTCCTCATGGGCGACGGGGAGCACGACGAGCTTCTGCTCCAGGTGAAGGAGGCCGAGGTCTCCGCGGTCAAGGCGGCGCTCGGTGAGCCGGCGCCGCTGGCCCACGGCGAGCGCGTCGTGGTGGGCAGCTGGGTGATGCAGGGTGTCAGCGACCCGTTCCTCGGCTGGACCAAGCTGCACGGGCGCAGCTTCTATGTGCGCCAGCTCAAAGACATGAAGGGATCCGTGGACCCTGCGACGCTCGACGAGGAGTTCCTCGCGGCCTACGGCCGTCGTTGTGGCTACACGCTCGGCCTGGCCCACAGCCGCGCCGGCGATCCCGACACGATCCTGGGCTACGTCGGCGAGGGCGCGGAGCTGGCGGATGCGATGTGGGAGTTCGCGGAGGCCTACGCCGACCAGACGGAGCGCGACTACGGACGCTTCATCGAGGCGATCCGTGGGGGCCGCCTCAAGGCCGCGGAGCTGGCGCCGGCGGCCCCCGCAGCGACCGTTCAAGCGCCGGCGGCGAAGGCGACCAAGGCGAAGGGCAAGGTCGCGAAGGGCAAGACGAAGGCGGCAAAGACGAAGGCGGCCAAGGCAGAGACGAAGGCGGCCACGTCGAAGGCCAAGGTGAAGGCGGCGAAGCCGAAGGGCGAAGCCGCGAAGGGCAAGGCCGCCAAGGCGAAGGCCTCAGGCGGCGTCAAGAAATGACGCGGCGGCCGGCGGGCGCACGGAGCTCCCCGTCATGAGCGAGCTGTTCCTCGGCGTGGACGTCGGGTCGTCGAGCACCAAGGGCGTGCTGGCGCGGCCCGACGGGCGCGTGCTCGCCGAGGCCGTGCGCCCGCACGACATGGCGCACCCGCGGCCGGGCTGGGCCGAGCAGGACCCCGAGCGTGACTGGTGGGACGGCTGCGTCGCGGTGTGCCGCGAACTGCTCGAAACGGGGCGCGGGGACGTGGCCGCGGTCGGTGTCAGCGGCCTCGGCCCCTGCGTGGTGGCCGCCGACGCCGCGGGGCGGCCGCTGCGCCCCGCCATCCTGTACGGCATCGACACGCGCGCCACGGCGGAGATCGCCGCGCTCACAGAGCTTTTCGGGGCCGGCGAGATCCTGGCGCGCTGCGGCTCGCCGCTCACCAGCCAGTCGGCCGGCCCCAAGCTGATGTGGCTGGCGCGGCGCGAGCCGGCGGTGTGGGCGGCGACGCGCCGCTTCTTCACCGCCGGCTCGTGGCTCGTCCACCGCCTGACCGGCGAGTACGTGCTCGACCACCACTCGGCCAGCCAGTGCGGGCCGCTCTACGACCTGCGCGAGAACCGCTGGGCCGACGAGTGGGCGGCGCAGGCCGCCCCCGGTCTGCCGCTGCCGCGGCTGGCGTGGGCGCACGAGGCCCTCGGCGCGGTGAGCGCGCAGGCGGCGGCGGCGACCGGGCTGCCGCGGGGCATCCCGGTGGTCGCCGGCACGATGGACTCGTGGGCCGAGGTCGCCGCCGCGGGCCTCCGCGGCCCCGGCGAGGCGCTGCTCGTCTACGGGACGACGATGTTCCTCATCGAGGTGGGCACGGAGGCCGCTCCCGACCCGCGCCTGTGGAGCACGGCCGCGTTCGCTCCGCGCGAGCGCAACCTGGCGGCGGGCCTGGCCACGGCGGGCGCGCTCGCCGTGTGGATGAGAGGCATCGCCGGCGACGTCTCGTTCGAGACGCTGTTCGAGGAGGCCGCCGGGGCCGGCCCCGGGGCCGGCGGCCTCCTCGCCCTGCCGTACTTCGGCGGCGAACGCACACCGCTCTTCGACCCCGACGCCCGCGGCCTGTTGATGGGCCTCACGACCTCGCACACGCGCGGCCATGTGACGCGCGCCCTGCTCGAGGGCGCCGCCCTCGCGGTGCGCCACAATCTCGACGTCATGCGCGAGGCCGGCGCCCACATCGGCGCCCTGCGGGCCGGCGGCGGGGGCGCCCGCAGCCTGCTCTGGCCGCAGATCGTCAGCGACGTGACGCAACTGCCGCAGGCGCGTCTGGCCGGCCATGCGGGCGCGGCCTACGGCGACGCTTTGCTGGCGGCCGTCGCCGCGGGCGCCGCCGGGCTGGCCACGTCCTGGGCCGCGGTCGCCGATCGCGTTGCGCCCGACCCGGCCGTCGCGGCGCTCTACGACGAGCTCTACGGCCTGTACCGTCAGCTCTACCCCGCCACGGCGAGCCAGGCGCACGCTCTGGCCGCGCTTCAGCGGCGCGCACACGCGCTTGAGCAGGGCGAGGCGGGGTAGAAGGGGCGCGATGGCCGCAGCCGCCCCCAACCGCAAGCACCAGGTCGCCGCGCCGCCGGCCGCCCGGCTCGGCGAGCCCGACGAAGTCGCGGGGCTCGCCGTCTTCCTCGCCTCCGACGAAGTCGCGGGGCTCGCCGTCTTCCTCGCCTCCGACGAAGCCGCGGGGCTCGCCGTCTTCCTCGCCTCCGACGAAGTCGCGGGGCTCGCCGTCTTCCTCGCCTCCGACGAAGTCGCGGGGCTCGCCGTCTTCCTCGCCTCCGACGAAGCCGCGGGGCTCGCCGTCTTCCTCGCCTCCGACGAAGTCGCGGGGCTCGCCGTCTTCCTCGCCTCCGACGAAGCCGCCTGCCGGACGGGGCCGCGCATGAGGAGGCGCGCCGCACGCGCCGCGCCACGTGCTTATCACAATCGCGCCTTCGGCCGATGATGAGCATGTGACGCACTACGAGTACACGCCGTTCGTGATCCCGCTGGCGTTCTCAGCACTGGTCGTCGTGGCCCTGCTTGTGGTGGCGTGGCAGAACCGCGACACGGAGGTCGCGCCATGGTTCGCCGCGTCCCTGGTCGCGCTGCTCGTGTGGACCGTGGGCTACATCCTCGAGCTGATGGCGGTCGGCATCGACGCCAAGATCTTCTGGGCCGACCTGCAATACGTGGGCACGACCACCCTGCCGCTGCTCTGGCTCGAGGTCGTGCTCATCTACACGGGGCGCGGCCGGCTGCCCGTAGCGGCGCGGGCCGCCCTCTGGGCGCTGTGCGCCGCCCTCATCCTCGCCGTGGTCGTGAACCCGGGGCGCCTCTTCCGCGACCATCCGAGCGTGGTCACGCACGGCTCGCTGACCGCCCTCAGCCCCGACTACGGCCCGCTGTGGCGCTACGCGTGGATCCCGTGGGCCTACGGCCTCTTCGTCGTCATCGTCCTTGTGCTCCTGCGCGGCATGGTCCACGCGCGGCGGATCCACGTGCGTCAGTACGCCGCGCTGCTGGTGGCGACGGCGGTGCCGCTGGCCGCCGGCTCGCTGTACACGTTCGGCGTCTCGCCCTGGCCCGACTACAACCCGGCGATGGCGGTGGTCAGTGTCTCGGGCGTGCTCATGGCCTACGCGCTGTTCCACTACCGCCTCTTCGACATCGCGCCGCTGGCCCGCGACGCCGTGATCGAGGAGCTCGCCGACGGCCTCGTCGTGGTGGATCTCGAGAGCCGGCTGCGCGACTTCAACGTCGCCGCTCGCCAGGTCTTCCCAGCGCTCAGCGACGACGCCATCGGCAGACCTGTGGACGAGGTGCTGGCCATCCACCCGGCGATGCTCGATGGTCTGCGGCGAGAGGCCGAGTCGGCCTCCGTCGGGGAGCGCACGCCGGGCGACGGGCTCGTGCGCGCCCGCGTGTCGGTCGCGGTACCCGGGGACGAGGGCGGCAGCCAGCGCGACTTCACCCTGCACCTCACGCCGGTGCGCCGCCGCGGCGGCGAGGTGGTGGGGCACGCGCTGCTGCTGCACGACGTCAGCGAGAGCGTGGAGCTCCTCGGGCGGCTCGAGCGCCTGGCGTCGCGCGACGAGCTCACCGGGCTGCTCTCGCGGGGGGTGTGGAAGGACGAGGCCGAGCACGAGCTCATGCGCGCCCGGCGCTACCGCTACGGCCTCGGTGTCGCGCTGCTCGACCTGGACCGGCTGCGGCTCGTCAACGAGGCCCGCGGGCAGGCGGCCGGGGACGCGCTGCTGCGCGCCGTGTCGGTCGCCTGTCAGAAGGCCGTGCGCCCGTTCGACGTCGTCGGGCGCGTCGGCGGCGACAAGATCGCCGTGCTGCTGCCACATCTCACGGCGGCGGAGGTCGCCGCGGTGGGCCGGCGCCTGCGCGACGCCGTCGGCGCGCTGAAGGTCGCCTGCGGCGAGGACGTGCTGGGCATCACCGCCTGCGTCGGCGTGGTGGCCGTCGAGCACCTCACCGACGAGATGCTCGGAGGCCTGCTCCAGCAGGTCGAGGAGGCCGTGCGCGCCGCCAAGCGGGAGGGTCCGGGGCGGGTGGTCTGCGCCTCGGAGGGCTGATCACGGCGGCGGGCCGCCGCGGGCGGCGTCGGCCGCGTGGCCGCCCTTGCGCTTCTTGACCGCCTCGCGCAGCAGGTACTCGACCTGCGCGTTGACGCTGCGCAGCTCGTCGGCCGCCCACTTCTCGACATCGGCCCACACCCGCGGATCGATGCGCAGCAGAAACTGCTTGCGCATGGCCATGGCTCAGCGCCTCTCCGCCGCCGGCCTCACGTGTACAGCGTGCCCGTGTTGACCACCGGCGTGACCTGGCTCTCGCCGCACAGCACGACCATGAGGTTGCTCACCATGGCGGCCTTGCGGTCGTCGTCGAACTGGACGATGCCGTTCTCGCTGAAGTCGTGCAGCGCCATCTCGACCATGCTCACGGCGCCGGTGACGATCTTGCGACGCGCCGCGATGACCGCTTCGGCCTGCTGCCGGCGCAGCATCGCCTGGGCGATCTCCGGGGCGTAGGCCAGATGGGTGAGGCGGGCCTGCTCCACGGTCACGCCCGCCTGCTCGAGGCGCTCTGTGAGCTCCACGCGCAGGGCCTCGGAGACCTCGTCGACGTTGCCGCGCAGGGTGATCTCCTCGTCGGTGTCGGCGAAGGTCTCGCCGGAGTCGTAGGGATAGGCGCTGGCCAGGTGCCGCACGGCCGTCTCGCTCTGCGTGGCCACGTACGACTCGAAGTCGTCGACGTCGAACACAGCCTTGGCCGTGTCTTCGACGCGCCACACCACGACGGCGGCGATGTCCACGGGGTTGCCGCGCTTGTCGTTGACCTTGAGCTTGTCGCCGTTGAGGGTGCGGGCGCGCAGGCTGAGCTTGTAGCGCTTGAGCTTCTTGGGCTGGGGCGGGCTCGACTCGTCGCCGCTCTTGTTCTTGGCCTGCGTCCAGTGGGACTGGCCGGTGGACGGCGTGGCGGACCCGTTGCTGTAGAACGGATTGCCCCAGCAGAAGCCGCCCTGCTTGGCGGTCCCCCGGTAGTCGCCAAAGAGGATGAGCACGCGCGCCTCGTTGGGCTGCAGTGTGAAGAACCCGGGGGAGAGGAGGGCGGCGACGAGGATGGCCACGACGCCGGCGACGAAGAGCACCCAGGCGGGCTGGGCGGCGTTCGTCGAGGTCGTCGAGCCGTTGACGAACGCGAGCACGATCAGCACAGTTCCGGCCACGTAGAGGAGGATCGTGATAGGAAGCATCAGCCAGCCGCTCATGGTGCGGCGCTCGCGCTCCTGTGTTGGGATCTTGGCCTGTGCGGATTTCATGACTCCCACCTCCGTTGGGCGGCCGCGCCGGCGAGCCCCAGCTCGCCCGGTCGAAGCGCGGCCGCACATGCTGTGCGATACTCGAATGATATCATGAAGGTATCGCTCTGGCAAGTGCGGCCGCGCATCGACCGGGCGCGTCCGGCTCGCCCAAACGCCGCCGGCGAGGCGCCGCCGGGACCCGCCGCACGCCTCCCAGGCCTCCCCGGCCGCATTCGCAGGCGGCGCTCACCCGGCTCCCAGCGCTCTCCCAGACTGGCGCGGTAGAAAGGGTCACGACGTTCCCGCGATGAGAGGAGGAAGAGCCGAACACCCTAGCGGCCGAGGCGCGCGACCCGGAACGGGCGCCCGGCATCCCAGACGGCGGCTCGCTCGCGATCCGTCCTCGCGCCTACGCGAGCGAGCCGCCGCCGTCCAGCCCAAAGCCGAAAGAGGGCTCCGGCGCCGCTATTCTTTGACCCAGGTCACCGTCGTGAACACGAGCTTGACGCCATCGACGGTCCCCGCCTCGCTCTCGACGCCCTTCTCGTCCTTGAGGACGATCTTGTCGCCCTCGAGCGTGTAGGCGCCGGTGACGCTCACGTCTTCGCCGCCGAGCGGATCGGGGCCGGCGAGCGTCCACTTCTTGTCGTCGTTCAGCGTCAGCTTGAACTCGGCCATCTGCTTCTCGCTGCCGGAGTCGTACTTGTACGTTCCGGCGACGCTGGTTTCGCCACCGCTACCGCCACAGGCGCCCAGGCCCGCGGCCAGCAGCAAGGCGGTCGCCACCAGCACGGCCATCAGGAGAAGTGACCTGCCTGCGCTCTCTCCGGCTTCGAATCCTCTCGTCTTCCGCATCGCGCCTCCCCGTTGACGCCGTCGCAGCGCCCGGCCGGCGGCCGCGTACGGCAGTGCTTCCGGCTGGGTGTTCGCCGGGCGCCGGCCGCGCCCTGCGGGGCGGCGACGAAGGGACTCCGGCGAGGAGGTTTCCCCGACCGGCGCGGAGGCGGGACTCTCTCCACGAGCTCACCGACAACGAGAGAGGCGATCATGGCCGACACGATCGTCTGGGCGGACACCTCGGTCACGGACATGGATCGGGCGCGCGTTCTACGCCGCAGCGCTCGGCTTCATCGGCTTCTTCCAGGACTCCGAGGGCAACCGCATCGGCGTCCACAAGCCGCCGCGGGAGTAGGGGCCTATCCCGATAGTTCTGCACGCACGGATGCGCCCGTGGACACATCGCGGATGCGGCCCCTCCCCGATTTCCACGTAGCTCGGCTGCGAGGGAACCGTCTCGTGGCCGCCCACTCGGTCCACGAGCGCCCCGCACGCACATCCCTACCGGGATAGGCCCTGAGGGGAGATCGACGGCGTCAACGGACGCGACGGGGCGGGCGAGCCGGATGGCTCGCCCGCCCCGTCGTGCGCCCGGCCGGGGCGATCGCCTGCGGCGTCGCCCCGGCCTCCTCAGCTCACGGCGTGATCGCCGCGATCTGTGGCGTGACCACCTCGAGCACATCGGCCATGCGCGCGAGACGCTTGTTGAGCAGCAGCAGTTCGAGGTCGTGAGCACTCTGCAGCCCGGCTCTGGCCGCGACGTACTGGCCGGCGTAGATCGCGTTGTACTCGGCGATCAGGTCGAGGTATGGCGCGAGCTGACCCTGGCCGCCCCAGGCGATGCGGTAGTAGCCGGGGTCGTGCCGCTTCTGGTCCTCGACGAACGCCGGGTAGCTGAACGTCAGCCCGTAGTACATCTGGGCGACGTCCCACAGGGGCGCGGTGGCTGCATCGGGATCGACCGGGTCCTTGTCGAGCTCGGCGAGCGCCGTGTTCAGGCGCTTCAGGTCGGCGAACACCTGCTCGTGGGGGTAGATCGTACTGTCCCAGCAGTCGAGCGCGATGAGCTCGTCGTTGAGGGTCGTCTCGACGGCGAGCAGCGCCTTGTTGGCGGCGGTCACGTCGGTGACCGTGCCGGCCGCGGCCGCATCGTCGAAGGCGCCCGCGGCCGCCACGAAGGCGGCCACGTCGCCGAAGAGCCGGTTGACGGTGGCGGGAGCCGCACCGGCCTCCGCCAGCCCTGAACCGTCGATGCTGGCGGCCAGCGTGTCGGCGCGGGCGCTGAGGTCGTAGGGCAGCAGGCCGCTGTCGAGCGCCCCTTGTGTGCGGAAGACGAACTTGGCGATCTTCGCGAGGTAGCCGTAGTCGACCAGAGCGCTGGTCTCGTAGTTGGTGTGATAGAGGCTCAAGTAGGTATCGTTGGAGGTGCCGAAGCTGATGCCGGGGATGCCCTCGGCGGCGAACGGCCACTGGTCGTTCCAGCAGTACACCGGCGAGGTGAAGTTGGCGCCGTAGGGCACCAGGTCGGGGTTGTCGGCGGCGACCTTGCCGAGCATGCCGACCAGCTCCTCGCTGGTGTTGGAGCGGAGCTTGGCGTCCTTGAGCCCCATCAGCTCGAGGCCGATGAAGGCGCGCACCTTGCCCGCCCAGTCCTTGTGGGTGTGCGTGGCCGCGTACCAGGAGCCGGCGAGCCAGTCGTAGTAGCAGTTGGTGTAGCCGAACTCCTCGCCGGCGGTGGCCAGGAAGATGATGTCGTGGGCCGGCTTGTAGCCGCTCGCGCGCATCGCCTTGGCGATGGTGATCATGTTCACGAGCGCGGCGGTGTCGTCCATGCCGGCGCGGAAGTGCGCGTCGAGGTGCGCCGAGATGACGTTGGCCTGGCCGTCGCGGACGCTGCCCGGCAGCGTGGCGATCACGTTGTAGGCGGTGCCGCCGTTGTCGGCCAGCGTCACGTCGGTGTCGCAGACCATCGTGGCCTCGTAGGGCGTGCCCTCGTCGTTGGCGGCCTTGACCGCGGTGCGCAGCACGTCGCCGTCGGTCTTGCTGATGTAGACCATCGGCGCCCAGTCCATGTTGTACGTCGCGTCGAAGCTGCCGAGGGCGTCATCGGCGTACCAGAAGTAGCCGCCGTCGCCGTAGGTCGTGATCACGCCGAGGGCGCCGCGGAGCGCTGCCTCGGCGCCGGGCAGGTTCATCCAGATGGACGTGGCGAAGTCGAGATCCATGAGCACGAGCTTGCCCTCCACCGGGCCGTAGGCGGCCTCGGCGGCGTCGAAGGCCGCCTTGGCGCCGCTGCCTACGTAGATGACGTCGGCGGTGACGCCGGCCGGCCCGGTCGGCGGGGTGCCGGCGAACGACGAGGCCACATAGGTCTGGCCGCCGGCGGTCACGCCGGCGGACTTGAAGTTGAAGACGTCCACGGGGACGGTCTCAAGCTTCACGCCGCGCAGACCGGCGGCCTTCAGCTCCATGAGGGTGCGTATCGCGACCGCGCGTTCGGCCGCTGTGCCGGCCCAGCGAAAGCCGAGATCGGGGTTGGTGCCCAGCGAGACGAAGTACTGCTCGAGGGCCTGCGGGTAGCCCTGCGCGTAGAGGCCCTCGAGGTTGCGATCGAACCTGGCAGTCGCGTTGGGCGCCGCCGCCGCCACGACCGGTAGCAGAAGGAGCAGGATCAGCGTCGGCAGGACGAACAGAGCGAAACGTCTCATGGAACCCCCTTGGGTCGGCTCCCCCGGCGCTCGGCCGAAGGAGCACCTCTTGGGGCCTATCCCGCCAGGGATGTGCGTGCGGGGCGTTCGTGGACCGAGCGAGGCGGTTCCGAGACGGTTCCCTCGTAGCCCAGCTACGTGGGGATCCGGGGAGGGGCCGCAGCCGCGATGCGTCCACGGGCGCATCCGTGCGTGCAGACCTGGCGGGATAGGCCCTTACCCCGATGACCCTATGGTCTGGCCCGTGAGGCGTCAATGCTCCGCGCCGGCCGCCGGATCCCGCGCCGGCCGCCGGCGACCGCGGCGCCCGGCTCGCAGGGAGCGTTGCAGGGTCGACGCACCCGGTAGAATCCCGGGGTGAGCACCACCGCCCCCGCCCCGGCAGCGTCTCTCGCGTCCGTCCCCGGGCCGCTGCCGCGCTACCGCTTCGTCGCGCTCGGCGTAGTGTGGAGCGCGTACCTCGTCGTCTTTCTTTCTCGCCTCTGCGTGGGGCCGCTCTCGCCGTTTCTCAAGCAGGCCTTCGACCTGAGCAACGCCCAGATCGGCGGCCTCACGAGCGCCACAGCGGTCACCTACGCGCCCACGCTGGTGCTGGCCGGGTGGCTGGTGGACCGCATCGGCGTGCGCCGCGCGCTGGTCATCGGCTCGCTCGTCACCGGCGTGTTCGTGGGGGCCGTCGCGCTGGCGCCGTCCTACGGCGTCATGCTCCTCCTCCTCGGTCTCTCCGGCCTGGGCTGCGGCTTCATCTACCCCTCCGCCGTGAAAGCGGTGATGGTGTGGTTCCCGCCCCAGGAGCGCGCCACGGCGATCGGCGTGAACCAGACGGCGGTCAACGTGAGCGGCATACTCGGCGCCGCCATCATGCCGGCGCTCGCCCTGAGCGTCGGCTGGCAGGCCGGCTTCGTGGTGGCGGCGGTGATGGCCTTCGCCGTGTGCGGTCTCGCGGCGGCGGTATACCGTGACCCCGACGGGGGTATCCCGAGCTGGGCCGCGGGGGCCGCATCGACGGCCCCTGCGGTCTGCGAGATCGAGCAAGGGCTGCCGTGCGTCACGGGCGACGAGCAGACCGACCGCGCCGCCGTACGCTCCGGCTTTCTCGCGGTGGTGCGCTCGCGCGACATCCTCCTGCTCGGCCTGGCGGCGCTGTTCCTCTGCATGGTCGAGTTCGCGGCGCTCGCCCACCTCGTGCTGTTCCTCCACCTGGACTGGGCGTACTCGGTGGTCGCGGCCGCCGGCCTGTTGGCGTTATGCCAGGCCGCCGGCGCCCTCGGCAAGCCGCTCAGCGGCCTGGCGAGCGATCGCTTGCTGGGAAGGCGCCGCAAGGCGCCGTTGCTGGCGCTCGCCGGCGTGGCCGGCGTGGCCTGCGCGATCCTCGCGCTCCTCGGACCCGGGCACACGTGGCTGCTGTGGGCGGCGCTCCTGATGCTGGGCGTGGGCGCCGTGGGCTGGGGCGGCCTCTTCGGCGCCCTGGCCGGCGAGACCGCCGGCCCGGCCGCCGCCGGGGCGGCCGCCGGCGTCACGGCGGCCATCGACAACGTGGGCATCTTCATCGGCCCGCCGCTGTTCGGCCTCATCGTCGACCGCACCGGCTCCTACGCGCCCGCCTGGTGGGCGATGGTGGGCGCGGCCGTGCTCGCGGCGTGCTTGCTCGCGCTGGTGCGCGAGCCGCGCCGCGCCTGAGCCGCGCCGCGCCTGAGCCGCGCCGCGCCTGAGCCGCGCCGCGCCTGAGCCGCGCCGCGCCTGAGCCGCGCCGCGCCTGAGCCGCGCCGCGTCTGAGCCGCCCGGCGGTACGTGCGCTTGCGTGGTATTGTCCGACGCACGTCTGCTGTGAGACCGGGGAGGTCGTTGTGGCTCGTACCGCGCGCTTCGCCGTCACCGCCGAGATCGTCACCGACATCGCCTCCAGCCGCGCGATCGAGGACATCCTGGCCAGCGTGGCCAAGCGCAGCGCCCAGGCGCTCGAGGTCTGGGAGTGCGACGTCTACGAGTACACTCCCGGCGCAGGTACAGTCACCTGCCTCGCGACGTGGGCCAGAGAATCCGCGGGTGAGGGGGGGTGGCTGGGCACGGCGATGCCGGTCGCCGACCAGCCTGCGTTTTGCTGCGCGTTGTCCGAGCGGCGCATGGTCGCCTGTCATCTCGACGACGCCGGCCTGGCGGCGCTCGATCGCGCGCGCATGGAGTCGTGGGGCGAGCGCAGCGCCCTGATCGTGCCGCTGACGGTGCGCGGCGAGGCGCTCGGCTGCCTCGCCCTCATCGAGACCCGACATACACGGGTGTTCAGCGCCCGTGACCGCCGGCTCGCCGCCACCCTCGCGGCCCTGGCCGCGATGGCCATCGACAACGCGCGTCTTTACGCCGAGGTCAGGCATCTGGCCATCACCGACGGCCTCACAGGCCTCTACAACCACCGCTACTTCTATGAGCGACTCACGCAGGAGGTCGCGCGTGCCCGGCGCTACAGCCTGCCGGTTTCGCTGCTCATGCTCGACCTCGACGACTTCAAGGGCTGCAACGATCGCTACGGCCACCGCTTCGGCGACGGCGTGCTGTGCCGGCTCGGGGAGCTGCTCATCGCCGAGACCCGCCAACAGGTCGACCTCCTGGCGCGCTACGGCGGCGAGGAATTCGCGATCGTCATGCCCTCTACCGGCGGGCACGACGCCGCCGGCGGGCACGACGCCGCCGGCGCCGCCGGGCACGACGCCGCCGGCGCCGCCGGGCACGACGCCGCCGGCGCCGCCGGGCACGACGCCGCCGGCGCCGCCGGGCACGACGCCGCCGGCGCCGGCGGGCGTGCGCGCCGAGGCGTCGCCGAGACCCATGCGTCGGAGCCCGGCGCCCCCGAGGCGGTCCCGCTCGCGGCCGGCGACGATGACGCGGCCGAGGCGCGCTCCGTCGCCGAGCGCATTCGACGGCGGGTCGCAAGCGAGCCCTTCGCGGCCGACGTGCAGCCTCCGGTCGTGACGATCAGCGTTGGCGTGGCCGTCCTGTCGAGAGAGATCGCCACGGCCGAGCAACTCGTCGAGCGCGCCGATGCCGCCCTCTACGCGGCCAAGCAGCGCGGCAAGAACCGGGTCGAGGTCGCCGGCGCGTAGAGGGCGGACACTGGAAGGCCCCGTCCAGGCTCGGGAGGAGAACGAGGGCTCTCCCGCCGACGACTCGCGCGATCCGTCAGTACGGGAACTCGACGCCCAGGCCGTGCAACTCCTCCTTCGCGGTCTGGTACATGTCGAGGTACCAGCCCCGCGGCCGCACCTTCATGACCTCGTAGCACTCCTGGAAAGGCTTGCCGGCCGGCGCCTCGGCGATCTGATCCTCGTACTTCACGAGCAGCTTGTCGACGATCTCGTTGGCCTGGGCGCGCGTCATGCCCTGCCGCGCCACGGCGTGGCCGACCTCGCAGGCGAGGCGCGCCTCAAGCGGCGTCGCGTAGTTGCGGTGCTTGTTGTGCCGCGGCGCCGCGGTCCACAGGTCGCCGCCCGAGACGACGCTGGCGATGGCGTGGGCGGCCGCCTCGCGGAAGAGCATGTCTGTGCCCGGTCCGGCGTTGAAGAAGCCGTTGCTGGTCGAGAGGATGCGGCTGTTGCGGCTGAGCGCCTGCTGCACGAGGCTCACCAGCCAGAGCATCTCGCGGCCGCTGTTCGAGGTGTATTGCAGGTGGAACGGGAAGCTGTTGTTGAAGTTGTGCTGGTAGACGGTGAGCCCTACGAGGTGGTGGGCGGTCTCGAGCACGGCCGTGCCCTCCGCGCCGCCGGCGTAGCCGCCGTAGATGGCGCCCGTGAGGCAGCCGATGGCGCAGCCGAACTGCTTGCAGTGCGCCACCTTGTTGAGCAGCTCGTTGTCGGTCTTCATCTCGGTGAGCACGCCGATGAGGCGGCCGTCGCTGGCGCGCACGCCCCACTCGTTGTTGCTCACCGACACCTGGCCGACGTCCGACTGCGCCGTGCCCACGGCGACCAGGAACAGGCCCGGCCGCCCGACCAGCTTCGTGGCGTTGCGGAGCAGCATGGCGTGCTCCATGACACCGACCATCTCCGAGGGCGTGCCCGAGGTGATGTTTCTGCCGAGGCTCTCTTCGAGGATGGGGCCGCAGACGCCGTCGGCGAGCGGCTCCTGCACGTAGGCCATCGAGGCCTGCAGAAAGATGTCCTCGTCGTAGGTGATGTCGGGGCTGAAGATGCAGAAGGGGCCGCGTTCGTCTTCGATGCGGCGCGGCCGCCAGAAGCGGGTTTCGTGGCCGGCGCCGACGACGTGCTGCTCCGGCGCCAGGAAGAGCGCCTCGTTGAGCTCGGCCGCGCTTATCAGGATGCGCCGCTGCGTGTCGACGTTGTGCACGCCGACGGCGAGGAAGAATTCGACGGCCGCCTGCCACACGCGGTCGGCGAGGTCGTCGTCGGCCGGTACCGGCGAGGCCGGGTCGAACTTGATGTCGTACTTGCGCACGACCTCCTTCATCTTCGGGAGGAAGAGGTCGTAGAGGAACTCGTCGTCTTCGCAGTAGGGGCCCTCAGCGGCCCGCTCCATGATCTCCCACATCTTCAGGTGCGACATCCCGTCAGCTCCCCGCGCTCGCGTGCTTGTCGGACATGGCCTTCTCCAGGACCTTCACAGCCGTGCCGGCGTCTTCGCCCCAGCTGTCGGCGCCCGCCTCGGCGATCCACTCCTCGGTCACGGGGGCGCCGCCGAGAATGACGTGGTACTTCTCGCGCAGGCCTTTGGCGACGAGGATGTCGATGAGCTCCTTCTGGGCGGGCATGGTGGTGGTCATGAGGGCGGAGGCGCCGATGACGTCGGCGCGTACCTCCGCGGCGCGGCGCACGAAGTCGAGGGCGCTCACGTCCCTGCCCAGGTCGTGGACCTCGAAGCCGGCGGCCCTGAGCATGGTGATGGCGATGTCCTTGCCGATCTCGTGGACGTCGCCCTTCACCGTGCCGACGACGATGACGCCGCGCCTGGCCGTCGCCGCGCCCGATTCGAGGAGGCGCGGCTCAAGCACGCCCATCGCGCCCTGCATGGCGCGCGCCGCGAGCATCAGCTCGGGCAGGAAGATCTCGCCGGCGCCGAAGCGGTCGCCGACCGTGCGCATGCCCGCGGCCAGCGCGTCCACCAGCGCCGCGGCGTCGGCGTCCTCCTCGACGGCGAGGCGCGCCAGATCGGCGGCCTGCGCGGCGTCTCCCTCCTGCACCGCCTGGACGAGCTTGTCAACGATAGTCATTGGCCGACCCTCTTCTCTCGGGGTTGTCTCGATCCTGTCATGACTTGCCTATCATAAAGGGCGTCGCCCTCCCGCGCCCGCGCACACGTCGACTTCGTTGCGCCCGCCCGCGGCTCCTCGGCGGCGGCGGCGTCCGCGCGCTCGCCGCCGCGTCCGCGCGCTCGCCGCCGCGTCCGCGCGCTCGCCGCCGCGATCCTATCTTGGCTGCCGGTAGTCCGGCCCGCGGCTGGGCCCTTCGCGCCCGCGGGCTTCAGGTGCGCCAACCTGCGGCTCGAGGTCGAGCAGACGATCGAGAGCCGTCGGCGCCTCGGCGTGTTGCTCGTCGCCGCAGGGTGCTCCGGGGCGGCGCGAGTAAGGGCCTATCCCGCCAGGTCTGCACGCACGGATGCGCCCGTGGACACATCGCGGCTGCGGCCCCTCCCCGGATCCCCACGTAGCTGGGCTACGAGGGAACCGTCTCGTGACCGCCCCGCTCGGTCCCCGAACGCCCCGCACGCACATCCCTGGCGGGATAGGCCTTAAGGCTTGCGCCCCCTTGCGCCGCCGGATTTCGCCCTGCCTGCCGCGGCCGCGGCGGCTGCGCCAACAAGCGCCTGCGCGCCAGGCGCTTCGGCGAAGAAGGCCTGCTCCTCTGCTCGCCCTGCAAGGATCATCTCACCGCCTACCTCGAGGAGTACTACGACACGTACCTGAACCGCGCCCTCCTCGGCGTGGGGCTGCCCTCGGACGCCGCCGCCGACAAGGGCTACCGCATGGTGCACCCGCGCAAGCGCAGCGCCGCAAAGGAGCCGCACCGCCTGGCCGACCCCGTCGCGCAGGAGCGCCGACGCGGGTCCGGCACGCGGACGGATCTGGGCGGCAACCGTCTCCTGGTCCGCTGGTCATGACGGCCGGCCCGCCGCTTCGCCGACCGGGGTCACGCCGCCACCCTGTTCGATTGGCCCGAGGCGCTCCCCCTGGCCCGCGACCACCGGGGCGAGGGGTCGGCGTGGAGATGGTGGGTGGGGACTCCCTGGAGGCGAGAGCAATGCGGCCCTTCTCGCCACTGTGACGGGATGAGCGCTCGCACGCGAACCCGGCGCGATGGGCGAATGTCCCGGTGGCCGCTGTTGCATGTCGTAAGTTATGAGCGTAGCGTATCGGTTGGAAAGAGCCGGTCGGAAAGCCAGGAGAAGGGAGGCACGAGATGTCGGTCGAGGACGCCGGGAGCTACCTGCGCAGGTTGGCCACAGACAAGGAATTCGTGGCCATCGTCAAGGCGGCGCAGACCTCCGCGGAGCGTCTCGCCGTGATCCACGCCGCAGGGTACGACTTCACCCTCCAGGAGCTCGCCGAAGCGCGCAGCTTCGAGCTCAGCGACGAGGAGAGCCGCAAGATCGCCCTCTCGGACGAGGAGCTCACGGCGATCGCCGGAGGCAGCGGCTGCGGGTGGACGCACGAGTCGGAGGGGCACTGCGGGAAGACGCACGAGAGCGAGGGGTGCCACGGCGGGTGGGATGCCGTCAGTTGGGGGTAGGGTCATACGTGCCGCGCAGCCAAGCGGCCGCCGCGCCCTCGAGAGGCGCGTGAGCGGTCGCAGTGCGTGCGGCTCGGGCGCGGGCGCCGGTCGGAGACCGGCGTCGACCAGCGCCCGCGCCTCCCGGCCGCGCATGTCGCGGGTCTTATGGCATGAGTTATGAGCGTAGCATCCTATTGGCCGCAAAGCGCCGGTGATTGCCACATGTTGTGGTCGGCGGAGCAAAGCGGATGCCCCTGGATGATCGAAGGGTGCGGTGTTCTCACTATCGATGGCGATGTGCCATTGAAGAGGTGGAGGTTCCCCGTGAAATGGATTCTCTGTGCAGCGTGTTTGTTCGTTGTTGCTCTCTGTGCAGGGTGCAGCGCCGACAATACTGCACCGGCAGCTCCGGCGGGTATTCCCGATCTCGTCGGAAAATGGACTGGTCCCGTGAAAGGCTATATTGAAGGGGTGGGTTACAGGGAATCAACGAATCCCGGGATGACGCTTGTGGTTACCGAACAAAGAGATCGCCTGTTCACCGGGTACATGCTCTTCCCCTTGCTGTCCGGCGCAACGAGAACCGAGCGCTTTGCCGGTGTGATCGAACGTGATGGAAAGACCCTGCATACCGTGGAATACACCACAGGGTATTGTGATGGGACGATAGTATCCACTGATGAGATCGAGTTGGTGAACTTCGACGATTCCGAACCCGCCATGCTCGGCATCGACACCCTGAAGAGGATCCAGTAGGAGGATGGCGCCTCGCGTTTCGCGTTTCTGCCCTGCTCTTTGCGGATTTCGAGGGCCGCCGTCGATGGCGGCGGTGGTGAAGGGAGCACCGGCGGCTTCCCGTACCCAGGGGGTGTTCAGCCACACATTCCCCACCTCGCAGGGCCTCTTCCCGAGTGATTCCCGAAGGGGCTGTCGGTCAGCTCCTCCCGCGGCGCCCTGCCCGCCGGGGGCGGCCGGGGCGCGAGTCAAGCGCCGGATCCTCAGGCGCTCACCGGGGCCTGGTCGCTCTCATCCGCCTCTCTTCCGCCTGCAGTCCTGCTGTGAGGCCCAGACGCTGCGCTTCAGCGCGCGCTCCGTCCTCCGGCGGCCGCGGGCCCGTAGCGCGTCGCCTCAATGGACGTCCGGGGTGTCATGTCGTGCGGGCGTTCGCCCAGGTCATGGCGGCGGTTCGAATGGGGGTCGAACGATGAGATCGCGCACGGTGCTTCTGCTCGGGCTCGCTCTGTGTGTGCTGGCCGCGTGCGCTGCGCCGGCGACGCCGCCGGCGGCGGCGTGGATCTCGACCGGCGACGGAACCTGGGAGTGGCGGTGGCCGCTGCCGCAGGGCAACGGCCTGAACGACGTCACCTTCGCCGGCGCGTCCGCCGGCTGGAGCGTCGGCGGCGGGGGCACGATCCTCTTCACCGCCGATGCGGGCGCAACCTGGTCGTCGCAGGCTTCGGGCACGCGCGTCTCCCTCTACGCCGTGGACGTCGCCGGCGCGGCGCGCGGTTGGGCGGTCGGTGACAACGGCACGGTGGTGTGCACCACCGATGCTGGCCTCACGTGGAGCGCCATGACGATCGGCGCCGACGACCTGCGCGACGTCTGCTTTGTGAGCGCGACCAAGGGATGGGCGCTCGGTTTCCGCTGGCCCGAGGATCCCGATGACACCTACGCGAGCGTCCTCTACCGCACCATCGACGGCGGCGCTACGTGGGCCGTCCAGAAGATCTGGGACGCCCAGCAGCTCCGCGCCATCGGCTTCGCCGACATATCGGCGGGCTGGGCGGTCGGCGACGGCGGGCGCATCCTGCGCACCGCGGACGGCGGCGCCACGTGGGCGTCGCAAGACGTGGACCCCGAGGTCGACCTCTCCGCGCTCTGCGTAGTGAGCGCGTCCCGCGCCTGGGTGGCCGGCGACGGCATCCTCGAGACCACTGACGCGGGCGCGACCTGGAAACCGCGCGCGACCCTGGACATCTGGAACAACACTCTCACCAGCGTGGCCGTGGATGGCAAAGGCCACGTCGCGGCGACGGGCTGGTACTACCCCGACGAGACCGAGCTGGAGCCCTGCGGCATGATCGCCACGAGCCTCGACGGAGGCGCGACGTGGAGTGCGCACTTCGAAGCCGAGTACCTGGACGGCGTCTTCGCGAGCGTTGCCTTCAACTCGCCGACCGGCGTCTGCGCGGTGGGCGAGACGGGCGCCATAGTGCGTTCCACCGACGGTGGGGCCACGTGGACCGGCCGCCAGCCGCTGGCCCTGCGCGAGCTCAGCGGCGTCGACTTCGTCGATGCGCAGAACGGCTGGGCCGTGGGCGCCTACTACGGCCCCGGCGAGCCGTCGAGCCTGGTGCTGCACACCGCCGACGGCGGGGCGACCTGGAAGGAGGACAGCTTTTCGCCGGGGTATTGGGGCGCGGCGCTGTCTGCCGTCGACTTCGTGAGCCGCCGAGTCGGCTACGCCGTCGGCGACGCCGGCCTCGTGCTGCGCTCCGGCGACGGCGGCGCGCACTGGCGCACGGTCAATGCGTCTCGCAGCGGCCGCGATGCCCTGTACGCCGTCGACCTCGTCGGCACGACCCGCGGCTGGGCTGTGGGTGAGAAGGGCCTCATCCTGACGACGACCGACGGCGTGCGCTGGCGCCAGCAGCGCTCGCGGACGGTGAGCACCCTGTTCGGCGTGTCGTTCGCGACGCGCACCCTGGGCTACGCCGTCGGCGACAAGGGGTGCATCCTCAAGACGAGCGACGGCGGCGGGACGTGGCGGCGGCAGGCCTCGGGCACCCAGACGACCCTCACGGCTGTGGATTTCGTCGACGGCTCGTACGGCTGGGCGGTGGGCGCGAGCCTCTCCGCCCAGACCCCCGACCAGGCGCCGCTGGTGCTGCGCACCGTCGACGGCGGGCGCACCTGGACGGCGCAGACGCTGCCGCGAGCGGCGAACCTCAGCGCGGTCGACTTTCTTGGCCGCGACACGGGCTGGATCGCGGCCGACGACGGCACGGTGTTCGTGACCGCGGACGGGGGAGAGACCTGGGCCGCCCAGGACTCGGGCGTCGCCGAGGGGCTCAGCGGGCTCGTCGCCGCGAGCGAGACCGACATCTGGGCGGTGAGCAGGGCGGGCGGCATCGTGCGGCGGGCAGTGCCGGAGGGGGCGCGCTGAGTCCGGCCCGCGCCCCCGCGCGCCCGGACCTCCCCGGACGAACGACACCATATGTAATGTATCATTGCATATAGTGCCACTATGTGTAATCATACGTGCATATGGTGAATCGCCAGTCTTGGATCGATCACGTGGAGAGCGCTTGGCGCCGTCGCAGCATCGTGTGGCTGCGCGGCGTCCGCCGCGTCGGCAAGACCTGCCTCTGCCGGTCGCTCGGGGGCACGGTCTACCTGGACTGTGACCTGCCCGGGACTGTGCGCCAGACTGCGGACCCGGAGGCCTTCTGGAGTGGTCTGCGCGGCAAGCGCGTGGTCCTCGACGAGGTCCAGCGACTCGCTGATCCCGCGCTGTTGCTCAAGATCGCTGCCGATCACTTTCCCGAGACGAAGGTCCTCGCCACGGGCTCGTCAACCTTGGCAGCGACGGCCAAGTTCTCGGACAGCCTCGCCGGCCGCAAGGCCGTCGTATGGCTCACCCCGATGGTCGAGGCGGACCTCGCGGCGTTCGGCGGCTTCCTTGAGGATCGCCTGTGGTGGGGGGGTCTTCCCGGCTTCTACCTCGGCGGGGAGACGGTGCCTGACTCCGACTACGCGGAATGGCTCGAGTCCTACTGGGCACGTGATGTGCAGGAGCTGTTCCGCCTGCGTCAGCGTGGCGCCTTCGTGCGCTTCGTCCAGCTCGTGCTCGCGCGCAGCGGAGGCATGTTCGAGGCCACATCGTTCGCCGAAGCGTGCGCCGTGAGCCGCGCGACGGTTGCCAGCTATCTCGACGTGCTCGACGTGACCGGCGTCGCGCAGGTGGTCAGGCCGTTCTCCTCGCGGGCGACCACCGAGATCGTGTCGGCACCCAAGGTCTACGGCTTCGACACCGGCTTCGTGCGCTTCGCCAACGACTGGCGCCAGCGGCGCCCCGAGGATCTGGGGCGGCTGTGGGAGCACTACGTGCTGAACGAGCTGAACGCACGGCTCGACCCTCTGACGATCCGCTACTGGCGTGCCAGGAAAGGCAGCGAGGTGGACTTCGTCGTGCCGAGGGGTGAGCGCTCACCAGTGGCCATCGAGTGCAAGTGGCGCGCGAGCAGTGCGAGCCGCGTGCCGGGCATCAGAGCGTTTCGCGCGAAGTACCCCGGCGACGACAACTACGTGGTGTGCGCCGACGCGGAGCGCCCGCACCGCACGCGCGCGAGCGGGGTGGACGTCACCGTCACGAACCTCGAAGGCCTGGTCGATGCGCTGAGCGGAGACGCGACCCGGTAGACGGCCGCGCGCCGCTGGCGCCGGCGCGGCTCCGCGTTCGCGGGGCGGCAACGCCGCGGCTCAGCGTTCGCCTGCCGCCGCGCCGGCGCCGGCGACTCTCCCTTTTCTCGTCGCGCGCGAGGCCGCCGAAGCGGCCCACGAAGCTGCTCCGCCTGAAAGTGCCGCCCAGCCGGCAGGTGCCCAGGCCCAGGTCGGTGGCGTAGAGGATCACTCGCTCCAGCAGGTAGCCGTAGTCCTCGAGGTCGTGCGGCGTGCGGCGCACGGCGCCGACGATGAACCCGGTCGCGCCCTTGATGAAGCCCGTAGGTGCCGAGGCGCCGGAGGGCGCTATCGTCCCCCGGCGCCGCGGCCACGAGGGCGAACCGCGCCTGCGCGCCGAGCGGCCCCATTGCGCCGGCCGCCATGAATGCGGCGATCAGGCGCTGCCGCGCGGCGGCGATGGGCTCGGGCCGGTAGGTGCGGAACGAATACCGCCGCCGGACCAGCTCGCCTGCGGGCGCGCCCAATGTCGGCGTGTTCATCGTGGGCGCGGTCTTGGTATCTGCTCTTGCCGAACGTAAGTTATCGTCATACCGTGCGACCGGTCGCTGAGGCTGAGAGAACCAGTCAGGGAACCACGAAGGGGGAGGCACAGCATGTCGGTCGAGGACGCCAAGAGCTACCTGCGCAGATTGGCCACAGACAAGGACTTCGTGGGCACGAGTCGGAGGGGCACTGTGGGTGGACGCACGAGGGCGAGAAGGTGTGCGTCCACGGCGAAAACTCCTGGCGTCTGGTGCGTGGCGCACGGCATGAGGGCCTTATCCCGGTAGAGGGATGTGCCCGCGGGGCGTTCGTGGGTCGAACGGTGCGCTCACGAGACGGTCTCCTCGTAGCCGAGCTACATGGGAATCGGGGAGGAGCCGCATCCGCGATGTGTCCACGGGCGCATCCTTCGGTCTGGGCTCAGCGACCGAAGGCCTTGCCCAAGAAGCCCTTCGCCACCGTGAGCCGGCCGATCCTGAAGTGAAGCTCCTTGATCACGGCCTCGTGGGCGGTATCGTTGCCGCGGCGGTCACCGACGGCGAAGATCCCCGCGAGACCCCCGACAGCATGGCGCCCGATTCCGTCAGCCGACAGCGCCTTGACCCGCGGCGCATGCGATGCGTACAATGATAGCAACGCAGGCAAAGGAGGCAGCATGGCCAACCTGACCATTCGTGGCCTTGACGACGCAACGAAGACGCGGCTGCGCCTGGAGGCGGCCCGACAGGGCTACTCCATGGAGGAGGCGGCGCGGCGGATCCTTCGCCGCGCTCTCATGCCCCTTGATGCCGACGAGGGCGGCTTGGGCAGCCGACTGCAGCGGTTGTTCGCGGAGATCGGGGGCGAGGACCTCGTGCTACCCCCACGATCCGCTCCCCGCGCCGACCCTGATCTATCGGAGCCGGCTGCATGATGCTCCTGGACACCAACGTCATCTCGGAACTGATGCGGCAGACTCCGGACCCGACGGTCGTGGCGTGGCTCGATGAGCGCCCCGGGTCCGACTTCTTCCTCTCGTCGGTGACGAGGGCCGAGATCGAGTTGGGCATTGCACTGCTACCGGAAGGCCGGCGGAAACAGGCCCTGCAGGAGGCGGCCGCGCGCATGTTCGAGGAGTTCCACGGTCGTTGTATCTCGTTGGACGAGCCTGCCGCTTCGCGGTACGCGCTGCTGGTGGCCGCACGCACGCGCGCCGGGCGGCCGATCACCGTGGAAGATGCGCAGATCGCGGCCGTGGCCTTGGCCGGCCGGTTCGATCTGGTAACGCGGAATGTCCGTGATTTCGACGGGATCGACGGGCTGGTGGTGGTGGATCCGTGGGCCGTTTCGTGATCCGCTGCCCACGGGCAACGTCTCCGGACGCGGCGCCCGCGACCCCTTCGACTGCACGACGTGTGGCGCGCATCGCCGGGGTGTGGGGCCGCTGGTGCTCTGGCTCGGAGTGATCGCGCCGGCTCCGCGCGCGCGCGGCGGCGACGTCGCGGCTCCGCGTTCGGCCGCCGCCGTGCCTGCGCCGGCGAACCCCTACTCCGCGACCCAGGTCACCGTGTACCCAGTGTCCCTGCCGGGGATCGGAATGCCGGGGTCGCGGACGACCCAGCCTCCCGCGAGCCCGCGCTCGCGCGCGACCAGCTCGAAGTGGCACATGGCGATGCCCATGTCGATGCGCTGCAGGTCGGCGATGCGCAGCACGGTGAACAGCGCGCTGCCCTTGCCGTAGCCCCTGGTGCGGCGCAGGTAGAAGTGCCACGCGCCGCCGCCAGTGCCGCCGCCTTCGCCGGCGCGGACGAGGCGCCATGGTTGCTTGTTGGTGGCGGAGGGCGCCATGCGCAGCGCCTCGAGCGCCTCGGCGTAGGCTCCCACGGCGCCGAGGTCGAGCGGCTCGCCGAAGCGTCGCTCGAAGAAGAGCTCCGAGGAGGGCAGCCTGCGGCTGCCCCCCTCGCGCTCGCGGATGCGCTCGCCGCCGTCGTCGCCGATGAGGCCGATCGACACCACGGCGGGCATCGTTTCGTCGCGGGCGAGGCCGCCGAAGCGGCGCACGAAGCTGCTCCGCGTGAACGTGCCTCCCAGCCAGCAGGTGCCGAGGCCCAGATCGGTGGCGTGGAGGATGATGTGCTCCAGCAGGTAGCCGTAGTCTTCGAGGTCGCGGGGCGCGCGACGCACGGCGCCGACGATGAAGCCGGTCGCGCCCTTGATGAACCCGTAGGTGCCGAGGCGTCGGAGGGCGCTGTCGTCGCCCGGCGCCGCGGCCACGAGGGCGAAGCGCGCCGGCGCGCCGAGCGGCCCCGCTGCGTGGGCCGCCATGAGCTCGGTGAGCCGACGCTGCTGCGCGCCGGCGATGGGCTCGGGCCGGTACGTGCGGCACGAGTAGCGCCGCCGGATCAGCTCACTCACGGGCGCGGTGAGTGTCGGCGCGTTCATCGTGGGCGCGCTCGTCGTGGGCTCCTTCATCGGCTCTCCTCACACCTGTCTGCCGGCGAAGACCCCGGCGCCACGCGGCCCATCCGCCCTGCGGCCCATCCGCCACGCGGCCCATCCGCCCGGTGGAGAGGGTAGTCGCTCGGGGCGCGCGGGGCAACGAGCGAGTCCCTTCAGTGGGGCACAGCCCCCGGCCCACCTTGTCACCCATGGCCCTGGCCGCCCTGGACGTCAAGAGCGGCCGCAAGCCTGAAGACCACCGGCGCGGGCGCGACGCATTCGTGCGCGCCATCAGATGCAGGCGGTCAGAGTGATCGGTACCGGTGGCACCCCGCCGTCCGGCTTTCTCCGGGAGTGACCCCCCGAAGATCGGAGCTCGTTCAGCCCGTGCGCTCGCGGCCGGGCGGCGGCGGTTCGGGGTCTGCTTCACGTCCGGCCGGTGGGGGCGTGGGCGACCTGCGCCCGCCCTCCGACCTCCGCTCCGCCGACCGGCGCGGCCCCGTGGGCGACGGTCTCGGCATGCGTTCTTGAAAAGCATAAGTTATCGTCATACGATGTGACTGGTCGCTGAGGCGGAGAGAGCCAGCCAGGGAGCCACGAAAGAGGAGGCAGAGCATGTCGGTCGAGGACGCCAAGAACTATCTGCGCAGATTGGCCACAGACAAGGAATTCGTGGCCACCGTCAAGGCGGCGCAGACCTCGGCGGAGCGTCTCGCCGTGATCCACGCCGCGGGCTACGACTTCACCCTCAAGGAGCTCGCCGAAGCACGCAGCCTCGAGCTCAGCGACGAGGAGAGCCGCAGGATCGCCCTCTCGGACGAGACGCTCGCGGAGATTGCGGGGGGCGGCCACTGCGGCTACACACACGAGGGTGAGTGCGGCTTCACGCACGAGGGTGAGTAGAGATGCGGCGCGCGCCATGGCTGATTGGCCCACCAGCAGTCGATGTCCTCGAGGAGACGGGGGTTGTCGTTGCTGATATCCGCCGCGCTCCGGCAATGGGGTCCAGCTTCATCGGCTGAGTCAGTCCGGAGCACCCGAAAGGGCGAAGGGAAGGCTGAGCCATGACGCCGGCGAGACCCGCTAAGCCGTACAAGCAGGCGCCGCCCGAGGAGACTGTGGCGCGCCTCCAGGGGATCCTCGCCGAGGTCGGCATCGCCACTGTCGAGATCGATGAGCGCGATCGCCATACGTTTCACTCCAGTCGCGTGGAGACCGTGGACCTCCTCTACCCGCAGATGCGCCTGGGCGCCAACGGCAAAGGGATGACGCGCGCCTACTCGAGCGCCAGCGCCCACGCCGAGTTTCTCGAGCGCCTGCAGAACGGCAATCTGGCGCATCCCAGCCATCTGCACGTGACCAGCGAGGCGTACTACGGGGCCTACCCCGGGGCGGCGCGCCGACGAGCTGCGCTTGCGCAGCGCGCGCCGCTCACGCGCTTTCACGCCGATCCCCGTGAGGTGATGCTGCCGGTCGGCGAGGCGGTCGGCCGCTGCTCCGAGAGTCTCAGCGGTCTGCTGCGCACCGACGACCCCGTGGCGCAGCGCTTCGTGCTGGAGGAGCGGCTCGGGCTGGAGGAGGTTCTGTGCGTCCCGTTCTATGACCCGGCGCGGCGCGACGAGGTGCTTGTGCCGATCCGCCTGCTGGAGATCGAGTGCGCCTCCAACGGCATGTGCGCCGGCAACACGCCGCACGAGGCGCTCGTGCAGGGCGTCTGCGAGCTCTTCGAACGTCACGCCCTGACGCGCATCTTCCTCGAGCAGCCGCGCCTGCCGGAGATCCCGCGCGCGTATTTCGGCGACGCAGAGATCGTCGCCCGGATCGCGCGCCTCGAGGCCGCCGAAGGCTGGCGGGTCACGGTGAAGGACTGCTCCCTGGGCATGGGCCTCCCCATCATCGGGGCGCTCATCCACGACCCGGCCGGAGGTTCGTGCGCCTTCCACATCGGCGTCGCGCCCTCGCCGGCCACGGCCCTCGAGCGCTGCCTCACGGAGGTCTTCCAGACCGGGGTCGCGAGTAGGCTGCTGCCCGTCGACCTCAGCGACGATCCCCTGGCGCGGGCCCTTGAGGGCGGCGAGATGTACTTGATCAACCATCACGTGATGCAGTACTTCCGCGTGGGCGCCGTGCGCTTCCCTCTCTCCATCCTTGACGCGCCGGAGGGCGTCGCCTTCGACGGCAGCGGCTGGGAGGAGGGCGCCGACGACGCTGAGGACCTCGCCATCCTGCTGCGCCGGATCGAGGCGCTGGGGCGCAGGCTGCTGGTGCGCGACGTGTCGTTCCTCGGTTTCCCCGCCTACTGGGCCTACATCCCCGGGATGAGCGAGTCCCACCTCCTGGACCTCGACGAGCTGGTCGGCTGGTACAAGCTGAGCAACGACCACATCCTCACGTGGAACGACCTTGCCGGGGCCTCGACCGCCGAGCTGCGCGCCTTCGCGGAGACGGCCGCGCGCTATCTCGAAACGCCCCCGTCCGGCCGGCGCAACCCCGACGCGCTGCTCTTCGGCGGCCAGGCCGCGGCCGGGCGCTCGCGCTTCGGCGAGTGGCTGCCCTACGTCTTCCTGCGCCTCGGCGACAGGCCTCGGGCGGCCGCGCTCCTGCACGTCGGAGGCGTTGGCTCAGACCAGCGGTCGCCTGCCGAACGCTGCCTGTCGTCCGCCCTCGCGCTCGCCGCGAGCGGGCTGGGCGCGGCCGCCGTCGAGGAGCGTCTGCGGCGGCACTTCGCCGAGCTCGAAGTGCAGGCGGCGATGCTCTGGCTCACCGATCCGGAACTGGCCTTTCACCAGCTCGAGCTCCCGGTATGCTTTGATTGCGAGCGCTGCCCGTACCTTTCGAGCTGCGGATTCATCGGGGCGGCGCACGTGGTGGCTGCGGTGAAGCAGCGGCACGAGGCGGATCCACCGGGATGCGACGGTCTCGCCCGCGTCTTCGACGGGCTCTGCCCGGAAGGGCGGGCGGGCGATGACTGAGGAGCAGACGATGTCTGAGCAGGAGCGCCGAGCCTTGTACCTGCGGCCGTGGCACGCCTTCGTCTACGACGGTCACGAGTACGTGCTGAACACAGGGCGGCTGCTCACCCGCAGGGTCAGGCCCGGCTTCATCGCGACCCTCGAGCGGCTCGCCGCCGACCCTCTGGCGCCGCGCACCGACGACGACGAGCTCGAGCTCTTCCAGCTCGAGCTCGTGAGCGCAGAGCCGCTGTCCGCGGGGCCCGGTGAGGCCCCCGCGCCGCGCACGCCGCCGCCGATCACCTCGATCAATCTGATGGTGGCGCAGCGCTGCAACCTGCGCTGCATCTACTGCTACGGCGGCGGCGGCGAGTACGGCGACCCCGGCATGATGAGCGAGGCTACGGCGCGGCGCGCCGTGGACTGGCTCATCGCGCAGGCCGGCGCCGCCGAGCGGCTCTCGATCTCCTTCTTCGGCGGGGAGCCTCTGCTCGCGCTGCCCCTCGTCAAGAGCACCGTCGTCTACGCCCGTGAGGCCGCGGCCGCCGCGGGCAAGACCTTCGGCTTCGCCGTGTGCACCAACGCCATGCTGCTCGACGACGCCACGATCGCCTACCTCAAGGACAACGACATCCGCGCCCTGGTCGGCTTCGACGGCCCGCCTGAGATCCACGACCGCAACCGGCCGCGGACGGACGGCAGCCCTTCGTCGCCGGTCTTCCTGGAGCATGCCCGGCGCCTCACCGAGGAGATGCCGGACGCGGCCAACTTCAGGGCCACGATCTGGAGGAGCGAGGACCTCCCGGCCGTGGTCGACTACCTCGGGCGCTTCTGCCGCGGCAGCTACCAGACCGCGTTCGCCGCCGCCTGTCTGCACGACGGCGAGCCCGTACAGCAGGAAGGGAAGCCGTCGCCGGCCGACGGCATCGGCTTCGCGCGCGAGAGCATCGCCGCGTTCATCGCGGCGGTGCGTCGCGGGGACGAGGCGGAAGTGAGCCGCTACGCCAGGTGGCTGGACTTCGGCGCGGCGCTCGCACTTCTCGGCCCGCAGCGCCCACAGCGCGATCACTGCGGGGTGGGCTCGTCGATGGCCGCGGTGGGTGCGGGCGGCACCCTGTACGCGTGTCACCGCTTCGTCGGCTCGCCCGACCACGTCATCGGCGATGTGTTCGCGGGGACGGGCGATCGCGACCAGTTCGTCAACAAGCCCACGTTTCGCACGGAGCCGTGCGCCTCGTGCTGGGCGCGCCCGTACTGCGTGG
>Ga0194043_1000175_pt1 | contig 32603 bp, 28 predicted proteins | sample JunL4415m_MetaG_FD_161274 | JGI IMG/M metagenome (GOLD analysis project Ga0194043, IMG submission 161274) | Anoxic zone freshwater microbial communities from boreal shield lake in IISD Experimental Lakes Area, Ontario, Canada - Jun2016-L442-15m | ecosystem: Environmental > Aquatic > Freshwater >...
GCAGCGTCGTCGACGAGAGACTCAAGTGAGCGGGTGCCATCGCAGAAACGCAGTGTGATCTCAGCGCCGCTGGTCCCTAGGGCGCGGACAAAGTAGTACAGGCCGGAGTCTCCTCCGCCCGAACGAGTGTTGACGACGATGAGTACGCGCACGCGTGTTGCCTTCCCCCGGCACGAAACGCCCAAAGTGACCTCGCCAGCGAGGCGAGTCTCGACTACGCTTCATGATATGACATCCCGCTTCGCAGAGTTAGTTCTCTGCAAGCCCAGAAAGCCCGCGATACCCCCCGGAAGGGAGCACCGCCCCTAGTGTATGTCACAGACACCGAATCGCTCTCGCAACTTGTCGAGCAACTGAGAACCGCGCCTTGCGTGGCCATTGATACCGAATTCATGCGTGAGCGCACCTACTTTGCCCGCCTCTGCTTGATTCAGCTTGCCTCCGACGATGTAGCGGCCATCGTTGATCCACTGGCAATCGCGGATCTCTCACCGCTCAAAGAACTGCTGACCGACCCAGATGTGGTCAAGATCTTCCACGCTGGATCGCAGGACCTGGAGATCTTCTATCGGCTGTTTGGCGTCGCCACGGCGCCGGTCTTTGACTCCCAAATTGCCGCTACGCTTGCCGGTTTCCCGCAGCAAGTTGGCTATGGCGCGCTGGTCAAGGAAGTCATGGCTGTCACGCTGGACAAGGGTGACACCTACACCGACTGGGCCAAGCGTCCCTTGAGCGATACGCAGGTCGAATACGCGCTCAACGACGTGCGCTTCCTCCCCGAGATTCGCAGACGTCTCCTCTCGCAGATGGAACGCGAGGGCCGCATCGACTGGCTTGCCGCAGACTTCGCTCGGCTCGAGGACCCCGCTACCTACGAAATCGTTCCCGGCGAGCTGTGGCGCCGAGTCAAGCGCGTCTCCTCGCTCAATCGCCGGCAGCTCGCCGTTGCCCGCGAGGTCGCCGCGTGGCGCGAGGCCGAGGCGCAGCGCCGAGACGTCCCCAAGCGTTGGGTTGTAGGCGATGAGAGCATCATCGAGATTGCTCGCAGGGCGCCCAAGTCCAGCGACGAGCTCTCGGCTATTCGAGGCGTCGCCGACAAGGTCGGGCGTGGAGCGCATCAGGGGCTCTTGGGCGCCGTAGCGACTGGGATGGCGGTCTCGGATGATCAGCTGCCTTCACTAGACAAGCGTCGCCGACCGGTGGGCGACTTAGATGGGGCGGTGGATCTGATGATCGCCTTGGTGCGACTTCGCGCTCGTGAGCACGGAGTTGCGATGCCGCTGATGGCCTCTCGAGACGACCTCGAGCGACTGGCAGCGGGGGAGAAAGAGGCAAGCCCCTTGCTTGAGGGCTGGCGCAAGAAGATGGTCGGGGATGAGCTCTTGGCGCTGCTCGAAGGCCGTTTGGAGTTGGCGCTCAAGGACGGCGTCCTGGTGGTCGAGCCGGCAAGAACGCCCACAGCGTAGACAAGCACCGACCGCGTGGTGGCTTGTTTCGGGAGGAGATGGTCATCGTGCCTATCGGATTTGGATTCAGCGCCGAGTGGATTGCGTTGATGATTGTCACAGTCGCACTCGGGCTGATCACACAGGGCTTCATCAAGTCGTCGTTTCGCAAGTGGAGCAAAGTCCCCGTGACCAGCGGGATGAATGGCGCGCAGGTAGCGCAGACGATTTTGAACGCACATGGGCTTGGGAGCGTCGAGATCAGGCAGGTCGGCGGCAAGCTCTCCGACAACTACGACCCGCGGACCAAGGTCCTAAACCTCTCCGAGGGAGTCTACGGCGTGTCGAGCGTGGCAGCGGCCGGTGTGGCTGCTCACGAGGCGGGCCACGCAGTTCAGGATGCGAAGAACTATGTGTGGGGCAGCGTTCGAACCTCGCTCGTACCGGTGGCAAACATCGGCTCAAGCGCTTCATGGGTTTTGATATTCGCCGGGTTCTGGATTCAGATCAGCGGGCTGGTTTGGCTCGGCATAGCGTTCTACGCCGTCGCAGTCCTCTTCCAAATCGTCACGCTGCCCGTTGAGTTCGATGCGTCGCGTCGCGCGCTCACGGCGCTTGAGGCCACTCACGTGATGGACGAGCAGCAGCTGGCAGGGGCTCGGCAGGTCCTCACGGCGGCCGCGCTCACCTACGTTGCTGCTGCGCTCATCGCGGCGCTGCAGCTTCTCTACTACATAGGGTTGGCTGGACGCGACTAGCTGCGTCACCGAGGGGATGTCAGTTTGGCCGAGGAGCGCTCACTCACAGTCACCGAAGCAATGGGCGCCGCCAAGCGCGCGCTTGAGGGCGTTCGCGTGCGCGTTTTGGGTGAGGTGTCTGAGTTCAACGACAAGCCGGGCTACAAAGCGGCGTACTTCACGGTGTCCGACGGTGGCGCGGCCATGCCGTGTCTGATGTGGCGTGACATCTACGAGGCCAGCGGCATCGAGCTTCGCTGCGGCATGCTGGTCGAACTGTCTGGTGGTTTCTCGGCGTACGTTCCCAAGGGTCGGATGCAGTTCCAGGTGAGGACGCTCGCACCAGCGGGGGAGGGCAGCCTGCGCCTGCAAGTTGCCGCACTCGCCAGGAAGCTCGAGGCCGAGGGCCTCATGCGACCAGAGCGCAAGCGCGCGCTTCCGGCGTTCCCTCAGCGCATCGCGCTCGTCACCTCTCCTCGGGGCAAGGCGGTCCACGACGTCATCCGCACGCTGCGCAGGCGTTACCCGCTCGCCGAGCTACTGATCGCCGGCATCGCGGTGGAGGGCGACCACGCCCCCGCCGCCATCGTCGAGGGCCTCGAGGCAGCCTCGACCTGCGGGGCCGACGTGATCCTGCTCGTCCGCGGCGGAGGTTCCTACGAGGATCTCATGCCGTTCAACGCCGAGCAGGTCGCCCGCGCCGTTGCCGCCTGCCCCGTCCCGGTGGTGACCGGAATCGGCCACGAGCCCGACACCTCCATCGCCGACATGGTCGCCGACCTGCGCGCTTCGACTCCTACGGCAGCTGCCGAGGCGGTCTCGCCCTCGTACGAGCAGCTCACCCTCACGCTGGCTCGGGAGCGACGAGCACTGGGCGCGGCGCTGCAAAACCGCGTGAAGTCTGCCGCTCAGCAGGTCTCGCGTCTTGCCGAGAGACCCGTCCTGCGCGATCCGCACGCCGTGCTTGGCCCGGTGGCGCAGGCGATTGACATGGCGGGAATGCGGCTGGCGCGCGCCATCCCTGAGCGTCTCGCGCGCGATGGTCAGCGCGTGGAGTTCGCGCGCGATCGGCTGTTGCGTGCGGGGCCGGCGCTGCTCGATCATGCGCGTACGTCGATGGCAGTCGGCGCAGCTCGGCTAGGAGACCTGTCGCCGCTTGGGATTCTGAGTCGGGGATACGCGGTGTGCTTCGCTGCCGACGGAACCACCATCGTCAAGAGCGTCCAGAACGTAAAGAGCGGAGATGTCGTGCGCGTCCGCGTACGCGACGGACATATCGGCGCCTCGGTGACCGCTATGATGCCTTTGGAGGAGAAATGACCGAACCGACCGCTGCTGCTCCGGATACTCTCACGTTTGGCTCTGCGTTGACGGAGCTCGATCAGATCGTCGCGGCACTTGAGGGCGGTCAGCTGGAGCTTGAGGACAGTCTTGGCCGCTACGAGCGCGGGGTGTCGCTCCTGCGCGCGCTGCAGGCCAAGCTCGCCGACGCACAGCAGAAGGTGACGATGCTTATCGGCGAACTCGAGTCCGAGGGCGTGGCCGGAGAGACACCTGCCGCGCCGGCAACCGCTTCTGACGACGGTGCCGAGGAAGTCCCGTTCTAGATCGCTGCTCGGTCGGACACACGCTGCGAGATCGCGATAGCATTGGCGAAAGGTGAGTGCGATGGACGACTGCATCTTCTGCAAGATGGCTGCCGGAGAGATACCGGTCACGTTTGTCTACCAAGACGACCTGGTGGTCGCGTTTGACGACATCTCGCCTCAGACCCCGGTTCACACGCTGGTGATTCCGCGCGAACACTACTCCAACTTTGGTGACGGCGTGCCGGCTGCGACGCTAGCGGCCATCTTTGCTGCTGTGCCGATCGTCGCCAAGACCAAGGGCGTCGCCGACTCCGGATACCGCGTCATCATTAACAACGGCCGCGACGCCAACCAGACCGTCGGGCATCTCCACATCCATGTGATGGGCGGTCAGGCCATGTCACACCACATGGTCCCGCTCATTGCCGAGTAGCCACGTGAACAGCCGCGTCCCTGTGACGTTTACTCCCGCCGGAATCACGGTGTGGGTGGAACGCGGCACAACCGTGCTCGAGGCTTCTCGGCATGCGGGTCTTATCGTGCCTGCGCCTTGTGGCGGTCGCGGGGTGTGCGGGTCGTGCGCGGTGCGTGTCGCTGCTGGCGAGCTCTCCGATCCCGACGACCAGGAGCTAGCCGTACTGCGGCGCGCGCCAGACGGCGTGCGCATGGCGTGCCGTGCACGCGTGGACGGTCCGTGCGAGATTCGCCCGCTCACGGCGCAGCCGACTGTCGAGCAGCCGCGCCTCGACGGCGCTAGCGTGCCCTTGGTGGCCGGGGTCGATCTGGGAACGACATCGGTCGGCGCGCTGCTTGTGGATCCTGTTTCGGGACGCGAGGTGGCGCGCGCATCAGTTCCCAATCGTCAGCAGCCCTTTGGCGCCGACGTCCTCACCCGAATGAGCGCCGCACTGGCTGGCTCGTCACCAGAGCTCCGCATAGCTGCCGAGCAGTCCATCATCTCCGCGCTGGAGGCAGCGGCGGCGCTCGGACAGGTGCAGGCGAGCAGAGTAGAGCGTCTCGTGATCGCCGGAAACAGCGCGATGATCGCGCTGCTGCTCGGCGCCGATGTCGCGCCGCTTGCAACGTCGCCGTTCACGGCGCCGTGTAGCGGCGGCGAGCTGCCCACAGACTCGCTGATCCGCGCAGCTGTCGCACCGGATGCGAGCGCATCCGTGCTGCCGCCAATCGCGAGTTTTGTTGGCGGAGATGCCTTGGCTGCGGCACTCGCTGCGGGTCTTTCGGAGGCCGATGAGCCGATCTTGCTAGTCGACTTTGGTACCAACGCCGAGATCGTCTTGGCCGGTTGCGGGCCGCTCGTCGTCGCCTCGGCCGCGGCCGGACCGGCGTTTGAGGGGTCGGGTATCTCGTGTGGAGGACCTGCGGCGCCGGGAGCGGTGACGAGTGCTGTGATCGGACCCGACGGTAGTGTGGAGCTGTCAGCCTTGGGGGCACAGCCGCCGCAGTGGTTCTCGGGCTCTGGAATCGTCTCGGCGCTGGCAGCGCTTCTGCGGGCCGGGCACGTGCAGGCCGACGGGTTGCTGGTTGCAGAGGGGCCGCTCTCTGATAGGTTCACGCTGGTAGATGGTGTGGTAACGGTATCGCTTGGCAGTGGGGATGCGTGTTTGACCGTGAGCCAACTGGATGTTCGCTCCGTCCAGCTGGCTAAGGCTGCGGTGAGAGCCGGGATTTCGGCTGTGTTGGAGTCAGCCGGGATTGGTGCCAGCGAATTGTCTGCGGTCTTGGTGGCGGGGGCATTTGGGTCGGCAATGGACGGTGCGGACTTGGTCGACTTGGGCGTGGTTCCGCGAGAGACCGCGGGAGTCATCCGCTCGGTAGGAAACGCGGCACTTGAGGGAGCCGCAGTTGTCGCGCTGGAACCGGGACTTGGTGGCGTTGCGGACTCATTGGCCGCGCAGGCGCGTCATATCGATCTTGCCGGTGACCCCGGGTTTGCTGCTGCGCTCATGGCGGCTACCGAGTTCGCACCGTACGCAGTCGGCGCGTGAGGTTTCTCGCGCGCGGAGGAGCGGCACACGCACGTGAGAGGCCGGGGCTTTCGGCTCCGGACAGCCGAAAGCCCCGGCCTTCGAGCCGGGGCTTTCATAATCCTTCCCTCTTTTACCCCTGAGTCCTCTGTTGGGCGTATGCGCTCTGCCTGGGAGACGCATTCTCGCGATGCCGGTCGCTGAGTGCCCTGCCGGTTTGCCGTTCCGGATTCCCCGGAAGCGGCGACGTAAAAGGGAAGGGAAACCTTGTGTGCAGACTCTAGCGCATCCATAGCGATTCTGCAACATTTGTTACAAAGCATCTTCTGGCGCCTTGTCATTGGCGTCAGCAAAGCGCCAAAGCAGTTTTGGTCGCATCTTGCGCTTTGTTAACTCGAGGGGCTCGTTGTGGGCAAGAACGCGCCGTTGGCCGACCTCTACGCGCCGTCTACCCGACATCGCGACAGGACTATCCGACCGGGTATCGTAGTATGGGAGAAGGCTCAAAGAGGGGCGCGAACATGCGGGGATTGTTGGCAAGCGCCTCTCTAGACCGCAGGGATTCCTGAACCAGCGACCGTGAGAACAAGGAGGCCGTCATGACTGACGAGTCCACGGGTTTTGATTCGGTAAGCAAAGTGGGCCGGTTGATCCAGCCCCCCGAGTGGGTCAAGGCCAATGCGTGGGTCAGTTCCATGGAAGAGTACCAAGAGATATATGACCGCTCCGTGACCGACCCAGAAGGTTTCTGGGCGGACATGGCGAGCGAGCTTGTCTACTGGAAGAAGCCGTGGGACAAGGTCGTCGAGTGGGAGTTTGAGACTCCCAAGGTCGAGTGGTTCATCGGCGGCAAGACCAACGTGGCCTACAACTGTCTCGATCGCCACCTCACGGATGGCCGCCGCAACAAGGCCGCCATCATTTGGGAGTCCGACGAGGGTCGCAGCAAGATTTACACATACCAGTCGCTCTACTTCAAGGTGTGTAAGTTCGCCAACGTGCTCAAGAAGCACGGCATCCAAAAGGGCGACCGCGTCGCAATCTACATGCCGATGATTCCGGAGCTCGCAATCGCAATGCTGGCGTGCTCCCGAATCGGTGCCATCCACTCCATCGTATTTGGTGGCTTCTCGCCCAACTCGCTTCGCGACCGCATTCAGGACAGCGGATGCAAGATGCTCATCACCGCCGATGAGGGTCTGCGCGGCGGACGCGTCATCCCGCTCAAGGCCATGGCCGACGAGGCGCTTCTGCAGTGCCCGAGCGTGGAGAGCTCCATCGTCGTGTCGCGTACCCAGAATCAGATCGACATGGAGCCAGGCCGCGACTTCTGGTTCCACGAGGAGATGCGTGCCGACGACATCAGCCATCACTGCGAGGTCGAGTGGATGGATGCCGAGGATCCGCTCTTCATCCTCTACACGTCGGGATCAACCGGCAAGCCCAAGGGAGTGCTTCACACCACCGGCGGCTACCTGGTGTTCGCGACGATGACGATGAAGTATTCATTCGACTATCACGATGACGACGTGTTCTTCTGCACGGCGGATATCGGCTGGATCACCGGCCACTCGTACGTGGTGTACGGCGCGCTGTCCCTTGGCGCTACTTCGGTGATGTTTGAGGGAGTTCCCAACTATCCGGACGCCGGTCGCTTCTGGGAGATGGTGGACAAGCACGGCATTACCCAGTTCTATACGGCCCCGACCGCCATTCGCGCCTTGATGAAGGCCGGCGACGAGTGGCCTGCCAAGTACGATCTCTCAAGCCTTCGCGTGCTCGGAACGGTCGGCGAGCCGATCAATCCAGAGGCGTGGATGTGGTACTACAAGAACATCGGTCGCGAGCGCGTTCCAATCGTGGATACGTGGTGGCAGACCGAGACTGGCGGTCACATGATCGCCAACTTGCCTGCAGCCACACCCATGAAGCCGGGCTCGGCGACCAGACCGGTCTTTGGCGTCCAGCCGATTATCCTCAACGAGGATCAGTCTGAGACTCCTATGGGCCAGGGTGGCCGGCTGTGCATCAAGTACCCGTGGCCGGGCATGCTCCGTGGCACGTGGGGCGATCCCGAGAACACGCGGGTCAAGGAGGTCTACTTCTCGCAGTTCCCCGGCTACTACTTCACGGGTGACGGCTGCCGAATCGACGAGGACGGCTACTACTGGCTGATGGGCCGCGTCGACGATGTGATCAACATCTCCGGCCATCGATTGGGTACGGCCGAGGTCGAGTCGGCGCTTGTTTCGCATCCACTTGTCGCCGAGTCCGCGGTTGTCGGCTTCCCGCATGACATCAAGGGCGAGGGCATCTACGCCTACGTAATCCTCAAGGCCAATGCCGAGGCGTCTGGCGATACCGTCTCGATCCTGCGCGGGCATGTGCGCTCCGAGATTGGCCCCATCGCGACGCCGGATCACATCCAGCTCGTCCCGGACCTGCCCAAGACCCGCTCGGGCAAGATCATGCGCCGCATTCTTCGCAAGGTCGCTGCTGGCGAGCGCGATCTTGAGACGTTTGGCGATACGTCCACTCTGGCGGATCCGTCGGTCGTGCAAAAGATCGTCGACGGAGCTCCGGACGTGAAGTAGGTTCGCTCGTTGTTTTGGTTCGTCCCGAGGTCCCGGTCCGCCACTCGCGGGTCGGGACCTCGTTTGTTGTAGGCATCCGATGGGTCAAACTCATGATCCAGACCTTGTCGGCGGGCGGCGGTTTTGCTACTGTCGGACTCGACCTTTAAGCCCAGTCCCGTGAGGCTGGCAAGGGCCGCAGACTCATACCGCAGCAGCTGCTCTCACAAAGCTGCTCGCACCAAGATGATGACGTGCCTCCTTGCCACCATGGCGGGGAGGCATCTTTGCATCAGGAGGTGTGCTGGTGGAGTACAGGACCAAGGCGACCGTCATGGACTCTGAGGCGATTTCGCGAGCGGTGACGCGTATCGCTCACGAGATCCTCGAGGCCAACAAGGGTGCGTCCAATCTCGCATTCGTCGGAATCGTGACTAGAGGCGCTGCGCTCGCCGAGATATTGGCGGCCAAGGTGCTCGCAATCGAGGGAGCCGAGGTGCCGGTCGGCACGCTCGACATCAGCTTCTACCGAGATGACCTAGCAATTCGCTTGTCGCCGGAGGTGCACCGCACCGATATCCCATTCGATGTCGAGGGTCGGGATGTGATCTTGGTCGACGACGTGCTCTTCACCGGCCGCACCATCCGCTCCGCGATGGACGCAATCATGGACTACGGTCGACCGTGCTCGATCCAGCTCGCCGTACTGGTCGACCGGGGCCACCGTGAGCTGCCCATACGCGCAGATTTTGTCGGCAAGAATGTGCCTTCCTCGCGCCGTGAGCGGGTCAAGGTCTACCTCGACGATTTGGACGGTCGCGACGCCGCCGAGATTCTAGAGCGGGTCGAAGGAGGCGAGGCGTAAGTGCTTTCCTCGCGCCACATCATCGACATGCAAGACCTCACTCCCGACGACATCACGCTGATTCTGGACACGGCGGACTCCTTCAAGGAGGTCAACCAGCGCCGCATCAAGAAGCTCCCGACGCTGCGCGGACGCACCATCGTCAACCTCTTCCTCGAGCCCAGCACCCGCACCCGGACCAGCTTCGAGATCGCTGCGAAACGCCTGTCGGCCGATGGGATCAACTTCTCGGCATCGACCTCGGCAACAGTTAAGGGCGAGTCGCTGGCCGATACGGCCGAGACACTCTCGGCGATGGCGTGTGACCTGGTTATCGTGCGACACAAGTACGCCGGTTCGCCGCGCCTGCTCGCTCGGCATATGGACGCGCACATCATCAATGGCGGCGACGGGATGCATCAGCACCCCACGCAGGCGCTGCTCGACCTCTACACGATGCGAGAGCGACTCGGTCATCTTGAGGGGCTAACGGTAGGTATCGTCGGCGACATCGCTCATTCGCGTGTGGCTGGATCGCTCGTGCCCGCACTGCGCATGGTCGGTGCGACGCCGGTCCTGGTAGGACCGCCGACGCTCATGCCGGCTCGATGCGACGTGCTGGGTGCCGAGTCGGTTGGCACGCTGGATGAAGTCATCGGCGATCTGGACGTCGCCTACATGCTGCGCATCCAGATGGAGCGCGCCGAGGGGATGCCGTTTCCCAGCCTGCGCGAGTACTCGCGGATATGGGGCATGAACGAGGCCCGGCTAGCGGCCATGAAACCGAGCGGAATCGTGATGCATCCCGGACCGATGAATCGCGGAGTCGAGATTTCGTCGGCGGTGGCCGACAGTGACCGGGCGGTCGTGCTCGACCAGGTCAACGCCGGTGTCGCGGTGCGCATGGCCGCCATGTATCTGCTGCTGGGAGGTGATGAGAGTGGCGTTGCTGCTTAAGAACGGCCGGGTCATCGACCCGAGCGTGAGTCTGGACGCGGTGTGCGACATTGTCATCCGCGACGGCCGAATCGTCGAAATCGGCGAGGACCTGAGCATTGCCAAGGGAATCACCGTCGAGTGCGCCGAGAAGATAGTCGTTCCCGGGTTGGTCGACGTTCACACGCATCTGCGCGAGCCGGGCTACGAGTACAAGGAAGACGTTGAGAGCGGCACCCGCGCGGCTGCACACGGCGGATTCACGGCCGTCTGCGCGATGCCCAACACCAATCCGGTGTGCGACGAGGGTGCTGCCGTGCGGTTCTTGGTGGAGCGCGCGGCCGAACGCGGCAAGGTGCGCGTCTACCCCATCGGCGCGCTTACCGTCGGCCTCAAGGGCGAGGCCCTCGCCGAGATGGGCGACATGATCGCGGAGGGCGCAGTCGCCTTCTCTGACGACGGCAAGGGTGTTCAGGATTCCGGCACGATGCGTCGCGTTATGGACTACGCGCGGGCGTTTGGGACGACGGTCGTCGCGCACTGCGAGGACGAGGCGCTTGTGGGCAAGGGCGTCGTCAACGAAGGTGCCGTCTCCACTCGACTGGGCATGGCCGGATCGCCCGCAGCTGCCGAGGAGATCGCCGTTGCGCGAGATATCGCGCTCGCCGAGCTCACCGGTTGCCGACTCCACCTGGCGCACCTATCCACTGCGGGAGGACTCGAGCTCGTGCGGGCGGCCAAGGATCGTGGCGTCTCGGTGACCTGCGAAGTCACACCACATCACCTCTTCCTGACCGAGGATGCGCTGTCACCTGAGTACGACACCAACTTCAAGATGAATCCGCCGCTCAGGACCGAGGCTGATCGGCTTGCGTTGGTGGCCGGATTGGTCGACGGCACCGTGGACTGCATCGCTACTGATCACGCGCCGCATGCGCCCCACGAGAAGGCGCTTGAGTTTGAGCTGGCGCCCTTTGGCACCACGGGGCTCGAGACTGCGCTTCCGCTGGTCATCACCAACCTCCTTGCGCGGGGGCTGATCGACTGGGCCGACCTGGTGCGTTTGATGGCCCACGGGCCGCGCGCCGCACTCGGCCTACCTGCGATTTCACTGCAGGCCGGCGCTATCGCCGACATCACCGTCATCGACCCCGAGGCGCGCACGGAGGTGACGGCTTCGTTCTTCCAGAGCAAGTCGGTCAACTCGGCGTTTCTCGGCGCTACACTGCTTGGAAAAGCGAGTGAGGTCCTGGTCGAGGGGCAGTTCGCCTTGCGTAACGGAAAGGTGGTCGACTAGGTGGCTTTGCGCACCGCACTTCTGGCGCTTGAGGATGGGACGGTCTTTTCCGGCATCGCCTGCGGAGCAGATGGCGAAGCATCAGGGGAGCTGTGCTTCAACACCTCCATGACCGGCTATCAGGAAGTCCTGACCGATCCCAGCTACGCCGGACAGATCGTCACGATGACCATGCCGCACATCGGCAACTACGGCGTCAACGGCGCCGACATGGAGTCTCGGGGCGTGTTTGCGAAAGGCTTCGTGGTCCGCGAGATGTGTGACGAGCCTTCCAGCTGGCGCAGCGAGGAGTCGCTACCCGCGTTCCTGGAGGCGCGCGGGGTGGTCGCCATCGCCGGTATCGACACGCGGCGCCTCACGCGACACCTGCGCGAGCGCGGCGCCATGCGCGCGGTCATCTCCACTTCCGAGACCGACGGTCCGACGCTGGTTGCTCGGGCCGCCGCATCACCCGGGCTTATCGGCAGGGACTTGGTGGCCGAGGTTGCTACTGCCGAGGCGTACCGGTGGGGTTTTGACGTGCCGCCCGAGTGCGAGCTGCCCGTCGACACCGGCATCCTGCCTGCCACGCCTCGCTTTCGGGTCGTCGCGATGGACTCCGGCATCAAGTACAACATCCTGCGTCGCCTTGCCGAGAGCGGATGCGACGTCTCAGTGCTGCCGCCGACCGCCTCGGCGGAGGAAGTCTTGGCCCTCGAGCCCGACGGCGTGTTCTTTGCCAACGGACCGGGGGATCCCTCGGCGGTGGGCTACCTGTACTCGACGCTGCGCGATCTACTGGGCAAGAAGCCGGTATTCGGGATTTGCCTGGGGCACCAAATGCTGTCTCTTGCGGTGGGTGCCGAGACCTTCAAGCTCAAGTATGGGCATCGCGGGGGCAACCACCCTGTCAAGAATCTCCTTACCGGGCAGGTTGAGATTACGAGCCAGAATCACGGCTTCTGTGTCGATTTCGCAAGCATCGGGGCGCTTGACGTTTCCGCGAGTGGCGGTCTTTCCTTCGCCGCTTCCGACCTTGCCGCTTGGTCAGAGGCCGGTGTTGCTCCGGTGGTGCTCTCCGAGCGCTTCGGCCGTGTTCAGCTCACGCACGTCAATCTTAATGACATGACCTCGGAGGGGATTCGCCTGCTCGACATGCCGGCGTTCTCCGTCCAGTACCACCCAGAGGCCGCACCTGGTCCGCACGACGCTCGCTACCTGTTTTCGGCGTTTATGCGCCTCATGGACGGCCGGCCGGATTACCTGAGCTCTATCCAGTAGGAGAGGAAACCGCATGCCTATCAGCACAATGCTCGTTCCGGTGAGTCTGGACCCTCGTGATGTCAAGGTCCTGCAGTACGTATGCGGTCTGTCGGTACAGTCCGTGAAGCGGGTGATCGTGATGACCGCCGTGGACGCCTCGGGAATGGAAGCACCGGTGCTTGCCGCCGAGGTCGATCGCGCACGCGAGCGCCTCGGCGAGGCTACGGCTGCCCTTAAGGACTGCACCATGGAGTACGAGTTGCGTGTGGTCACGGGCAATACCACCGAGGCGATCCTCGCTCTGGCCCAGCAAGACGAGATCGACTTGATCTGCTGCGGTACCGAGGGCAAGTCGGTAGTCGACGCGTTGTTCTCGGGCTCGGTGTCAGAGAAGCTGTTCGCATCGGGCACCATCCGCATGATGACGGTTCGCTACGACGTGCTCGACTCCGTTCTCGACCCGCAGGAGCTCTCTCGCGCTTTCGCGCGCGAGCTGGTTGTACCGACCGACTTCTCGGCATCGTCGACGCGTGCGTGGCTCTCGGCGATTGGGCGTCCGGCCGACGCTATTGGCCGGCTTCACGCGCTGCACGTGCTTCCCGAGGGCGGCAAGGGCAGCGAGCGCCGAGAGGCCGAGGTGCTGCTCGACGGCCTGCTCGACATGGCGCGCGAGCACGATGTCGAGGCCACAGCCGAAATCCGGTACGGCGATCCGGCGCAGGTCGTTCTCGACTACCTCGACGAAATCGATGCGACGGGCGTTATCACTGGCCAGCACGGCCGTGGCCACTTGATGCGTCAGGTCATGCTCGGCGGACTGTCCCTCAGGCTGCTTCGTGAGGCGCCCTGTCCGGTAGTCGTCCAGCCTTAGAGTCACCCTTCCGTTCGGCCCCGATAGGTCTCGCACGCAAGCGCTAAGGAGCAACATGCCCCGCCGCACCGACATCAGCAAGATTCTCGTCATCGGCTCCGGACCCATCGTCATCGGTCAGGCCTGCGAGTTCGACTACTCCGGCGCGCAGGCGTGCAAGGTGCTGCGTGATGACGGCTTCGAAGTGGTGCTCGTCAACAGCAATCCCGCCACGATCATGACCGACCCCGGCCTGGCCGACCGAACCTACGTCGAGCCGATCACTCCCGAGTTCGTCGAGAAGATCATCGCTACCGAGCGACCCGACGCGCTCCTGCCCACTCTCGGCGGACAGACCGGCCTGAACTGCGCGGTCGCGCTTGCCGAGGCGGGCATCTTGGAGAAGTACGGTGTGGAGCTTATCGGCGCCAAGCTCGAGGTCATCAAGAAGGGCGAGGACCGCAAGCTCTTCGCCGAGGCGATGGAACGTATCGGGCTTGATGTGCCGCGCGGCGGTTACGCGTACTGCGTAGCAGACGCGGAGGCCCTGTCTGTCGATCTGGGACTTCCCTGCGTTGTGCGTCCCTCTTTCACGATGGGCGGCGCGGGTGGCGGCATCGCCTACAACATCGATGAGCTGCGTGACATCGTCGCTCACGGCGTAGCGCTGTCTCCTGTCGGCGAGGTGTTGATCGAGGAAAGCGTGATCGGCTGGAAAGAGTACGAGATGGAGGTCATGCGCGACGTCAACGACAACGCCGTGATCGTGTGCTCAATCGAGAACGTCGACCCCATGGGAGTCCATACCGGGGACTCGATCACCGTCGCGCCCGCCCAGACGCTCACCGATCGCGAGTATCAGACAATGCGCGATGCCTCCATCGCGATCCTGCGCGAGATCGGCGTTGAGACCGGGGGCTCCAACGTCCAGTTCGCGGTCAATCCCGAGAACGGCCGCATGACCGTCATCGAGATGAACCCGCGCGTCAGCCGCTCAAGCGCTCTGGCCTCCAAGGCGACCGGCTTTCCTATAGCCAAGATCGCGGCCAAGCTCGCCGTCGGCTACACGCTCGATGAGATCGACAACGACATCACGCGTGTCACGCCCGCGTGCTTTGAGCCGAGCATCGACTACACGGTTGTCAAAGTCCCGCGCTGGGCCTTTGAGAAGTTCCCCGGCACCGATGAGACGCTGACCACGCGCATGAAATCGGTTGGCGAGGCCATGGCAATCGGGCGCACATTTGAAGAGGCGCTCTCAAAGGCGTTCCGCTCGCTGGAAAACGGTCGCTTTGGACTGGGATCTGACGGCCACGACCGCTTTGACGAGAACAAGTTCGATGAGCGCCTCGCTGTTCCCAACGAGTCGCGGCTCTTCTACGTCGCCGAGGCCTTTCGCCGAGGCCGCACGGTCGAGGATCTCTTCACCCTCACACGCATCGACCCGTGGTTCCTGCGCGGGATTCGCAACATCATCGACGCCGAGAACGAGCTTCGCGGCCGCACCTTGGATACGCTCTCGGCAGATGACCTGCGCGCGGCCAAGCGGGTGGGGCTCTCAGACGTGCAGATCGCCTTTCTCACGGGAGCTACAGAAGCCAGCGTGCGCGCGGTTCGCAAGGCGCTGCAAGTCAGGCCGACGTTCAAGTCCGTCGACACCTGCGCGGCGGAGTTCGCCGCATCGACGCCGTACTACTACAAGACCTACGAGGATGAAGACGAAGTCGCCCCGTGCGATCGTCCCAAGGCGATGATCTTGGGCGCGGGCCCCAACCGCATCGGTCAGGGCATCGAGTTCGACTATTGCTGCGTGCATGCTGCCTACGCGCTCTCAGAGCTCGGCTACGAGACCATCATGGTCAACTGCAACCCGGAGACCGTCTCTACTGACTACGACACCTCCGACCGACTCTACTTTGAGCCACTGACATTTGAGGATGTCATGGATGTCGTCGACGCCGAGAACCCTGTCGGCGTGGTAGTAACCTTCGGCGGCCAAACGCCGCTCAAGCTCGCTCACGCGCTCGAGTCTGCAGGCGTTCCTATCATGGGCACGCTTCCCGAGGCCATCGACCTGGCCGAGGACCGCAAGCGCTTCTCGGCAATCCTCGATGAGCTGCAGATCGCCTACCCGGCCGCAGGTACCGCCAACAGCTTCGCCGAGGCGGTCGAGGTCGCCGGCCGTATTGGATTTCCGCTGCTGGTGCGTCCGAGCTACGTGCTCGGTGGCCGCGGCATGGTCATCGCCTACAACGAGCAGTACCTGGAGAAGTGCATGGCCGAGGCGGTCCAGATCTCACCCGAGCATCCGGTGCTCCTCGACCGCTTCCTTGAAGGAGCCATCGAGGTCGACGTCGATGCGGTGTGCGACGGGACGGATGTCTACGTTGGCGGTGTCATGGAGCACATCGAGGAGGCCGGCATCCATTCCGGCGACTCCGCCTGCTCCATCCCGCCCTTCACGCTCACCGAGACCATAGTCCGCGAGATTCGCTCCCACACCCGCTCTCTCGCACTGCGGCTGGGTGTCTGCGGCCTGATGAACGTCCAGTTCGCGGTCAAAGATCAGCTGGTCTACGTGCTGGAAGTCAACCCGCGGGCTTCTCGGACGGTGCCGTTCGTCTCCAAGGCCACCGGTGTGCCGCTGGCCAAAGTCGCCGCGCGCGTGATGGCCGGAAACAAGCTTGCCGAGATGGACCTTCCCGCAGACGACCGCGAGCCGCAGCGTTTCTGCGTCAAGGAAGCTGTCATGCCCTTTGGGCGCTTCCCCGGCGCCGACTCAGTCTTGGGACCTGAGATGAAGTCCACCGGCGAGGTCATGGGAGTGGCGGTCGACTTTCCTGCGGCCTACGCCAAGTCCCAGCTCGCCATCGACTACTCGCTTCCCACCTCGGGCACCGCGTTCGTCTCGGTATGCGACCGAGACAAGCGGCAGATTGTGTCGCTGGTCAAGCATCTTCAGATGCTGGGATTCTCGATCATGTCCACGCGTGGAACGGCCAAGGCGCTCAGGGCGTCAGGAATTCCCGTCACCGAGGTGCTCAAGAAACATGAGGGTCGCCCCAACATCATCGACCACATCGCCAACGGAGAAGTTCAGCTGGTGATCAACACGCCGTTTGGCCAGGAGACTCGCTCGGACGGCTATCATCTGCGCGCTGCCGCCATTCGTCACGGCATCACCAACATCACAACGCTTCCGGCGGCATCGTCCATTGTTCAGGCCATCGAGGCCGTCAAGGAGGGTCGCCTGGGCGTCCACGCGCTTCAGGACTTCGCCGCATGGGATGCCGACGACGCGCGCAAGGCCGAAAGTGGAGCGCGGGGGGCAGGGCCCGCGTGACCGCAAAGCCGAGCAAGCCGATCATAGAAGCAGTGAGTGTGGTCGCTAACGACCGCATCACCGAGGGCGTCGGTCTGATGGTGCTGCGTGCACCCAAGGTCGCCGCCACGGTGCGACCTGGACAGTTCGTGCACCTGCGGCTCGACACGCACTCAGAGACGATCCTGCGCAGGCCGTTTTCCGTGCATCGCGCTAGCGGCGACCACGTCGAGCTGCTCTATCAGGTACTGGGTGCCGGTACGCTTCACATGGCCGAGAAGCGACCCGGCGACACATCGATGGATGTGGTCGGCCCGCTGGGACACGGATGGGTGATCCCAGACGGTCTCAGGCACGCGCTGTTGGTCGCCGGCGGACTCGGTGCGGCTCCTCTCGGGATGCTTGCCGAGCACCTCGCCGGGCACGGGGTCGCGGTCAGCATCGCGCAGGGCGCTCCCACAGCAACGCGCCTAGTTGCACGCCAGCTGTTCAAGCGCGTCGCGCGCGTGGTCGAAGTGGCCACCGATGATGGCTCGGCGGGGGAGCGAGGCCTCGTGACCGGGCCGGTCGCACGCCTGCTGGCAACTGAGCGCTTCGACGTCGCCTACACCTGCGGCCCCGAGGCGATGCAGCGCGTCGTCGCAGGAATGCTTGCCGAGGCCGGTGTGCCCTGCCAAGTTTCGCTGGAACGCCTGATGGCCTGCGGCATCGGTGCCTGCCTCTCCTGCGTTGTAACCACGCGCGATGGTTTCAAGCGAGCATGCGTCGATGGACCGGTCTTCAACGCCGAGGAGGTGCTCTGGGATGCGTCGCAGATACCGCCGAAGCACTAGGCCGCCTGTCGCGGTCGGAACAGCACCCTCGGTTTGCGTGCCGGCATTGTCGCAGCGCCCGAGCGATCCTCGAGAAGGCGCGCCGGTTGTCTGGGCTGGTGGTCGGCTGTGAGCGTGAACCTCGACATGAGCGTCAAGCTCGGCACCTTGGAGCTCGCCAATCCGGTCATGACAGCGTCGGGTACGTTTGCCTCCGGACGCGAGTTCGCGGACTTCATCGATCTTTCTCGCCTCGGTGCGATCGTAACCAAGGGAGTCTCCTCCGAGCCGTGGCCCGGCAACGCCAGCCCGCGTGTCGCCGAGACGGCGAGCGGAATGTTGAACTCCATCGGACTACAGAACCCCGGGGTTGAAGCGTTCATCAAGAAGGACCTTGCGTGGCTTGCCGAGCATGCTGCTGACACTCCAGTGATTGTGAATGTGAGTGGACACAGCGTGGATGACTATGTGAGGGTTATCGACCGCCTGGAAGAAGAAGACGCGATCGATGCCTACGAGGTCAACATCTCCTGTCCCAACGTCGATGAAGGCGGCATGGCATTTGGCACCGACTGCCTCTCTGCAGCGAGAGTGGCGGCCTCCTGTCGGGCCGCGACGGATCGGACTCTCATCGTCAAGTTGAGCCCCAACGTCACCGACATCGTCTCAATCGCGCGCTCGGTCCAAGATGCCGGTGCCGATGCAGTCTCGCTCATCAACACGCTGCTTGGTATGGCGATCGACGCTTCAACCAGAAAGCCCATGCTGGCCCGCGTCGTGGGCGGCCTCTCTGGTCCGGCGATCAAGCCAGTGGCGCTTCGCATGGTGTGGCAGGTGTCGAGCGCCGTCGACATTCCGGTCATCGGAATGGGTGGCGTGCGCAACGGTGCTGACGCCGTTGAATTCATGCTGGCAGGGGCGAGCGCGGTGGCCGTCGGCACGGCCAACTTCGTGGATCCGACGGCTGCGATTCGTGTTCTCGATGGCCTCGCAGAATACTGCCGAGAGCACGGTGTGAGCCGAGCCTCGGAGCTCACCGGAGCGCTCGAGCTGTGAGGGAGTTCATCCGAAGATTCTTTGACAACATGGCCAAGCCGCCTGAACCCGGTCCTGAGCTCATCCCCAAGCCCGTGCGGATTCCGTTCTTCATCGGCCTAGTGGCTGTTTCACTTGTAGTGCTCGCGATCTTCGTTCGCTTCGTCGTGGTTCCGAGTATCAATGCCCAGCAGTCCAGCGCAGGCGCTACCCAGCAATCTGGTTCGCCGCAGTGAACGGGGAGTACCAAGATGCCGCCCGATAATCCGATCATCGTCGCGCTCGATCTGCCTGGCCGAGAGGCGCTTGCGTTGGCCAGCCTACTTCGTGGTCGGGTCCGCTGGGTCAAGGTAGGCATGACCCTCTTCTACGCCGAGGGCCCGGTTGTAGTCTCTGAGCTCAAGAATCTCGGCTTCGAGGTGTTCTTGGACCTCAAACTCAATGACATCCCGCACCAAGTCGCAGGCGCTGCCGCGGCAATCGCACGCCTGGGAGTCGGTATGTTCACCGTGCACGCTTCGGGAGGAGTTGCGATGATGCGGTCCGCGGTCGATTCCGCATCTCGAGCCGCTGAGGAAGTCGGTCTGGCTCCTCCCGCCGTCTTGGCAGTCACGGTACTGACCAGCACCGACGATGAGGGCCTGAACCAGATTGGAATCGAAGCGACGGCGGCCGACCAAGTGGTCCGACTTGCTCGGCTCGCTGAGGAAGCGGGAGCCGACGGAGTGGTGTGTTCTCCTGCTGAAGCGGCTAGAATCAGCAGCATTGTGGACAGCAAGGCACTTATCGTCACTCCTGGGGTGCGGCCCACTTGGGCCGAGGCGGGGGATCAGGCGCGCATCTCAACACCACTGGTCGCGCTTGAGGCCGGTGCAACGCATCTGGTCATCGGTCGGCCGATAACTGCAGCAGCCGACCCCGCCACAGCGATCGACCGAATACTCAGTGAGATTGAAAGGATCGATCGATGATGCTACTTACCGACGAGGAGATTCTGGCGGCATTGACAGGTGCCGATGCCATTCGGGACGGACATTTTGTGCTGACGAGTGGCCGTCATTCCGGCACCTATGTGCAGTGCGCGCGCTTCTTGGAGGACCCCGCATTGACCACACAGCTCGCAAAGACGGCCGTTGCGAGGCTTTCTGAAGATCTGAATATCGACCTTGTCGCCGCGCCAGCCGTCGGCGGCCTCATCATCGGGTTCGCCGTGGCCCAAGCACTCGGGGTCAAGTTCATCTTCAGTGAACGTGAAGGTGGGGTCATGGTGTTTCGCCGAGCCTTCCAAGTGCCGCCCGGCGCGCGCGTGCTCGTGGTTGAGGACGTAGTAACCACAGGTGGGAGCGTTGGCGAAGTCATTGACCTTGTCGGCTTTGCCGGCGGCACCGTTGTCGGCGTGGTATCAATCATCGACCGCGGCGGGGACAAGAAGTTCGCCGCACCCTTCTGGCCTCTACTTACACTCGAGGTTGAGTCTTGGGAGCCTGAAGAGTGCACCCTTTGCGCCGAGGAGCTACCCCTCAACTCACCGGGAAGTCGCCGACTTTCGTAATGGTACTTGGCATCGCCGCAGGTCAGGGTTAGCATGGAGCGGTATTTGGATTGAATGCGCCGCCGCACTTCACCAACTTTTCGCGGAAGCGTGGCATCCAGAGCTAAGTCTGCAGAAGAGGAGGCACCATGGCACTTCCCAATCTGTCCGACGCTGATCGCCGAGCTGCACTGAAGAAAGCAGCAGAGGCTCGACAGAAGCGCGCTGCGCTTCGCGCAGAGATTAAGAGTGGCAAGGTGTCCTTCGCTGCGGTGATGAAGAAGGCTGAAGATCCGGTTGTCGCTCGGATGAAGGTCTCAACGCTCCTGGAGTCACTTCCGGGTTTTGGCAAGGCCAAGGCGAACAAGATCATGGCCGAGTTTGAGATCTCCCCGAGCCGCCGCGTTCAGGGTTTGGGTGCTCGTCAGCTCGAGCACCTCTTCGAGCGTCTCGGCTAGTAGTTGTTGCACATGGCCCGGCGCGTCGTGAGTGGCGCCGGTTTCCGGGCGGCATAGGCGATGCGCACAGGTAACCTCTTCATCATCTCCGGGCCGTCAGGTGCCGGAAAGGGCACCCTCGTGAGAGAGCTGCTCCTGCGCGTGCCTGATGCGTGGGTTTCGGTCTCGGCGACCACACGCGTCGCTCGACCTGGGGAAGTTGAGGGCCGAGACTACTTCTTTGTCTCGGACGCTGAATTCGATCGTCTTCGTGATACAGGCGGTCTCTTGGAGTGGGCCGAGGTTCACGGGAACCGATACGGTACTCCCAAGGCGGCGGTTTCGGAGCACGTTTCCAGTGGCCGGCAGGTCATTCTGGAGATTGATCCGCAGGGCGCCTTCTTGGTGAAGTCCCTCGTCAGCGACTCGGTTTTGGTATTTGTCATGCCGCCGAGTTGGGAGGAGCTCCAGCGTCGACTGGAGGGTCGAGGCTCTGAGTCAAAACAGCAGGTCGAGACTCGTTTGCAGACCGCCAAAGCGGAGCTTGAACTTGTGGGGGAGTATGATCTTGTGGTATTAAACGACGATGTGTCTCGAGCCACCGACGAGCTCGTCGGCATTGTCGACTTGTATGCCAACCGACCGGAAGCATGAGGTCTCATGTCTGTTATCAATCCACCGATCGATGATTTGCTTGCCACCGTGGACTCCAAGTACACGCTCTGCATCATCTCCGCCAAGCGTGCTCGCCAGATCAACGACATGATCCACGGAGTTCGCGATCAGGCCCTTCTGACCATGCCTGTCAGCGAGATCGCCAAGATCACCAGCACCAAGCCGCTTTCTTTGGCGCTTGAGGAGATCGCGAGTGGCGACGTGGCCTATGAGCGTACCGAGGACAGCTACAAGTAGACGAGGCGCCCTTCGTGTTTGAGCGCGCCTGCCTCGTCCGCTATCACGAGATCGGTCTCAAGGGCCGCAATCGTGCCCAGTTCGAGCGCCGTTTCCGAGATAATCTCGCATCGGCGCTCGTTGGTTTTCCCGTGTCAAAGATCGAGCGAATCGCCTCGCGCGTCGCCGTGAGGGTGAGTGAGCCCGAGGCCGCACTCGCCATAGCTGAGCGAATCGCACTGATTCCTGGAGTCCAGTCTGTTTCGCCGGCGTATCGGGTCCCCCGAACGCGAGAAGATATCGACAGCGCGGCGCTTCTTGCAATCCTAGAGGCCGGTGCGTATTCCACGTTTCGAGTTGAGTCTCACCGGTCTAACACCGACTACGATGTGCCGAGTATGGAGACCAATCGCATCGTTGGCGCGTTCTTACAGCGCGAGACTGGTGCAGGCGTCAACCTGTCGGCTCCCGACGTCACCGTGAGAATCGACGTCGTTCAAGGCAGCGCGTACGTCTCCTCACGAGAGATTGCTGGAGCGGGCGGGCTGCCAGTTGGAATGTCGGGCCGGATGGTGGCGCTTCTCTCGGCGGGTATCGACTCGCCGGTGGCGTCTTGGCGCATGATGCGGCGCGGCGGGCTAATCACCGCGGTGCACTTCTCCGGGCGACCGCAGACCAACGATGCTAGCGAGCGCTTGGTCTTGGAGCTGGGACAGCGGCTGGCACTGACTGGTGGGCTCGCTCGCATCTACGTCGTTGCTTTTGGCGACCTCCAGCGCGAGATATCGCTCGTGTGTCCGCCCGACTACCGAATCCTGCTCTACCGCCGCCTCATGCTCGTCATCGCCGAGAAGATCGCCCGTGCCGAGGGAGCCAAGGCGCTTGTCACCGGAGAGTCGCTCGGGCAGGTCGCATCGCAGACGCTGGACAATATCGCGGCGGTAGACGAGGTGGCGACGATGCCGATACTCCGCCCGCTGATTGGGAGCGACAAACTGGAGATCATCGCCGATGCCCGTCGTATCGGCACCTACGAGATGTCGACCACCCCGCACACGGACTGCTGCACGCTGTTCATGCCAAGAACGCCAGAGACCCACGTGCGTATAGCCGATTTGAGCGCCGCGTGGGATGCGCTACCGCACGCCAGAATGGTTACCGACGCGCTGGCCTCGCTCAGCTGGACTGACTTCGGCGGCCGCGGATACCGGCCGCCAAAAGCCTGGCCTCGCACGCCGTGAGCCGACTGCGGATTCTGGCCCTCGAGCCCTACTACGGCGGCAGTCACCGCGCGGTTCTCGACGGACTCGCAACGCGGATGGATGCCGACTTCACGCTGCTGACCCTGCCAGCGCGCAAGTGGAAGTGGCGGATGCGCGGCGCGGCGATGACGATGGCTGCCGAGACCACACGGCTGGCGGCCACGACGTCTCATGGCGAGGCAGATCGCGACGACCGTCTCATAGACGAGCGGCCCTTCGACGTAGTCTTCGCCTCCACGTTTCTGAACCTCGCCGAGTATCGCGGCCTTGTCGGCGCCAGAGTCTCGGCAATTCCGGCGGTCGTCTACTTCCACGAGAACCAGCTCGTCTATCCAAACCGAAACACTGCCGAGTGGGACTTCCAGTTTCCGCTGACCAACATCACCAGCGCCCTGTCGGCTGAGGCGTGCGTGTTTAACACCGCATGGAACCGCGATGCCTTCCTCGACGCGATTCCAGGGTTCTTGCGCGAGTTTCCCGACCACCATCCCGTCGGCGTCGCCGAGACAATCCGAGAGAAGTCCTGCGTCCTGGCACCCCCTTTTGATCCGACGGCCCTGAATCGACTCGCCCCCACACGTGGCGATGTGCTGAGAATCGTGTGGCCGCACCGCTGGGAGCACGACAAGAACCCCGATGACTTCTTCAGCGCGGTCGCCCAGCTTGCGGAGGAGGGGCTGGATTTTGAGGTTGCGGTAGCCGGGCAGTCGTTTCGAGATGTCCCAGACGCCATCCTCAGCGCCGAGCAGACGCTGGGAGGCCGTCTGGTTCATCTGGGGCAGCCAGAGAGTCGTGACGCCTACGCTGCTCTTCTCGCAAGCTCAGATGTAGCAGTCTCCACAGCGGTCAACGAATTCTTTGGCATCGCGATGGTCGAGGCGTCCTTTGCGGGGTGTCTTCCCCTTGTCCCGGACCGACTCGCTTATCGAGAGCTCTACCCGGCCCAGTTCCGCTATCGCGACGTGGATGATCTGGCGAGAAGGCTTCGCGAGTGCATAGTCCACCGGCCCGAGCCAATGCAGGCACGAATCCTGGCCGAGAAGTTCACGTTTGACGCGCTTATCGGCGGGTATCAGCATCTCTTTGCGCGGGTGGCGGAGCTGCATGGCGCGTAGCTAGCCGGTCGGACTTTCCGATACACTCGGCGCGCTTCTGCTGGCTCCCATTATCGACTCACGACTCGAAGGGTACTTCCGATGCAGTTCTGGCTCCGCGTTCGCGCATTCATTACTGGCCGCTGGTTCATAAAGACCGCATTCTTCGTCTACTTCATCTTCGCTTGCGTGCAGTTGATGCGTTTCGCAGCGTGGACAAAGGGCACAGGACCGTATGTCGCGCGCCCCGAAGCTCCGGCGGGTCTTCTTCCGGTAGGCCATTTCACCAGTTTCTTTGGGATGGTTCGCGGCGGGGGATGGGACGCCCTTCTGCCCGCCGGTCTCGTCATCATCATCGGAGCGCTCGCGGTTTCCATCCTCCTTAAACGCGGTTTTTGCGGATGGATCTGTCCGCTCGGCACGTTCTGGGAGTATTTCGCGCTTGCGGGACGCAAGACTATGGGTCGAAACATCCGTATCCCTCGCTGGCTCGATCTGACGGGTCGGGTGTTTCGCTACATTCTGACCGCCGTGATCGTGTTTCTGCTCCTGGTGCTGGTTCCGGTCGCTGAGGCTGTGGACTTCAGGTCGCTTCCCTATATGTGGGTGGCCGATATCAAGACGATCTCGATGATGATCCAGCCGACGTACTTGCTCGTGATTCTCTTCGCTGGACTGCTATCGCTGTTGTTTGGCCCGGTCTGGTGCCGGTATCTGTGCCCGGTTGGCGGCATCTACAGCGCCGTGGGAGAGCTGTCACCATGCAAGGTCGTTCGCAGCGATGACGCCTGCACTCACTGCAGTCGTTGCGACAAGGTGTGCCATGCGTTCGTGCGCGTGGAGGCCTCGCACACCGTTAACGACACCGAATGTGATGGATGCATGGACTGCGTCAGAGTTTGCCCTGAAGAAGGCTGTCTCCAGGCCAAGGCGCTGGGTCGGTTCGTCATTCCGCCTTGGGCTTGGCCGCTCATAGTAGTGGGGCTCTGGTTCACCATCTATGGCTTCGCCTACGTGAGCGGAAACTGGAAATCCCCCCTGTTGCCTGAGCAGTTCAAGGCGGCGGTACAAGCTGGAGTCTTGGAGCAGCCGAGCACGCCTCAGTAGCTTCTCGAGCGTGTACGTATCGCGGCGGATGCCCTGCTGTCCCCTCACAGCGCATATCTCCTACAATCACTGCGTGCTACCATGTGCACAAAGTTGTGTACATGGCGCCGTCAGCCGACGGGGAGCCCTTTGGGGAGAGGTTATCGGCATGCTTGAGGCCACGCTGGTACGCGACGGAATCGACGCTCGACTGGTGGAGTTTCGTGCTCGCCGCATCGCGATGAAGGGCGCGGATCGCTACTTCTATCTGCAGCCCACGGTTGGGCCGGTCAATCACCGAGTCACCATGGCCGACGGTCGCGAGATGGTAATGCTCGCTTCCTACAGTTACCTGGGGCTCATCGGTCATCCGCGGATTGACGCTGCTGCAGAGCGTGCCGTCGAGACGTACGGCACTGGCGCAGGTGGAGTGCGTTTGCTTACGGGGACCAATGACCTGCATGTCGCTCTCGAATCCCGCATCGCACGGTTCTCACAGCGCGACGACGCCTGTGTCTATTCCAGCGGCTACGTCACCAACATCGCGATCATCACCGGGCTCACAGGTCCGGGCGATCTGATCCTGATGGACAAGCTGGATCACGCATCCATCGTGGATGGGGCGCTGCTCTCGGGGGCGAAGTGGCGCACCTATCGGCACAATGACATGGATCACCTTGAGAAGCTGCTTGCGGCTGCGCAAGGGGAGCACAGTACCATCCTGGTCGTCGCCGATTCCGTGTTCTCGATGGATGGCGACATCATGGATTTACCTTCCACCAAGGCACTCTGCCAGCGCTATGGAGCTCGGCTGATGGTCGATGAGGCTCACTCGATTGGTTCGCTCGGGGCCACCGGGCACGGCATCGAGGAGCACTTTGACATGGTCGGCTCCATCGACTTGAAGATGGGCACGCTGTCCAAGTCGATTCCCAGCATTGGTGGCTATCTGGCTGCCAACGGGGACGTGGTGGACTTTCTGCGACATTTCTCGCGTCCGTTCATCTTCTCGGCGGCGCTTCCACCGGCTTCGACTGCTGCGGCGCTGGAGGCGTTTGACGTCATCGAGGACGAGCCTTGGCGTGTCACCGAGCTTCACCGGATACAGGACCTCTACGCCGCAGGACTTCAGGCGCAGGGCTGGAACACCATGGACTCGACGACGTGTGTCGTTCCCGTGCTTGTTGGGGACGAGGGACTGACCATGGATCTGACGCGCCTGCTCTTTGATCAGGGCGTCTTTGTGTGCCCGATCGTGCACCCGGCCGTGCCTCGCGGCAGCGACCGCCTGAGAACGTGTCTGATGGCGACACATACCGATGAAGACGTCGATCTGGTTCTTTCGGCCTTCGCAGTGGCGGGGCGCCAGCTCGGTCTCATCTAGGACAACTCTTAGGCCGCACCCTGGTGTCTAGCTATACTCTTGCGGGGAGTTCGCGCTCTGGTGCGTGCGTCTTCGGAAATCGATGAGGCGGGGGTTGTGTGAATCCGATTGAGGGTCGTGCCTCCACTTGGTCATGGGTTCTCTTCGCCACGGTCTGCGTTGCCTACTTGGTGGCGCGCCAGTCATCGACTCCCGCGCTCTTTGTGGCATCTCAAGTCCTCGTCGTGGCGACTGTGCTCACTGTCGCGGTGTTCACACTTCAAGCTTTCCGAATGGCGCCTCCCGGGGATGAACGCGCAGTCTGGGGCCTGCTTTCTTGTGCGGGATGGATGCTCGTTGCTAGTGAGGGCTACTTCAGCTGGTATCAGATTGCCGTGGGTCAGACAGGGCCTTTTGCGATTGCCCTTTGTGACTGGCTGAATCTCGCCGCCAGCAGCGTGTTCTTCCTTCTGCTCGTGAGAGTTGCCGGTTTGAAGAGATACGACACGCTCGCCCGGTTTCGGTTCTTGACCGACGCTGTCACCGTGGTGGTTCTGACGCTGCTGCTGCTCTTCCACCTCTGGAGTGGGACCGTGGGGGGTCAACTCAGTTGGAAGTATGCCGTCAGGTGGGCGACATACTCCTTCCTTGGCGTTGTAATGCTCTTTGCGGTGGGCTGGCTCTGGTTTGGTTTGCGCCGGATGAGCGTGCGACAGCGGCAGCGTTTCATTCTTCTCGGGGTCTCGGTCGGAGTGTTCGCTGTAGGAATCATCGTTGCGCCGTTCATATTCGACTCAGGAGCCGCTCCCGGAGTCGGGGGCTGGAGTTTGGCGATCACGGGGGATTTCTTCTTGGTCGGATACTCACTGTGGGCAATCGCAGCCATCACGCGAGTCAGGGACCGACACGGGTCGTGGGTGCAGGTGATGTCACGGCCGATGGGAGCCGAGTCGGAGTGGGTTACTGGGGCGATGTCACTATTCACGCTGTGTGTAGTGATTCTTGGAGCAGTTTGGGCTTTCAACGCTCCAAATACCGAAGAGAGCTCGGTGTATTTCGCTTTGGGTGTCGTTGCTACGTTTGCCCTGCTTGCTCGTGCTGCGCTAATCAGCTTCGCGAGCGGAGCGTCGCGAGAGACTGCGCTGAGGGACTCTCTCACAGGTATCGGGAATCGCCGTGCATTTGACGACCAACTCGAAGCAGTTGCCCGACTGGCGCAAGGATCACGGGAGGCCTACACCACCGCAGTCCTGAACTTGGATGACTTCGCACGGGTCAACGATGTTCTTGGACGGCGGGCTGGGGATGACGCCCTTTGTGATGTGGCCGAGGGTCTTGTGAAGGTAGTTGGTTCGAGAGGCACCGTCTTCCGGCTTGCTGGCGACGAGTTTGCCGTGATCGCGTCAGGTCTTGACGCAGATCGCTTCATGTCGATTGCCTCGGAGCTCCTTGCATCGGTGTCCGATGTCTACCTCGGTGGTGGTCTCGTTCTGTCGGCCTCCATGGGTGTGGCGTCTTCGGTGGATGCCTCAGCTGACGCTGGTGAACTCGCCGAAAAGGCCATCGCGGCGCAAGTGTGGAGCAAATACCACGGTAGAGGCTCGGCTGTAAGATACGACGAGAGAATCGTTCACGCCCTTGGAAGCCAAGAGCGCCTGTCGCTTGATGACAAGCAGCTGCACTACTCTCTTGCGCGTGCTCTCGCGGTTTCGGCCGACGCAAGGGATCCGCACACCGTCTACCATTCGCGAAATGTCGCGGCAATCGCGCTGATGCTTGGTGAGAGCGTCGGGATGACAGACGCTCAGCTCACAACGTTGGAGATCGCGGCCATGCTGCACGACGTGGGGCGGATAGCGTTGCCCGATGAGGTCATTGCCAGGCCCCTTTCAGCTTCAAGGAGGCTTGCCGCACAAGAACACACGCTTCTAGGTGCCCAGCTCGTAGAGTCGGTAGGAGTGGATGGGGCGTCTGCGGCCGTGCGAAGCCATCATGAGTGCTGGGACGGTAGCGGCTACCCGGACGGACTGTCCGGTGAAGAGATCACCATAGAGTCTCGGATCATCGCGTTGGCAGACGCTTACGACGGAATGGTGACGGGCCGTCGCAGCGGAAGATCCATGTCACGCTCGGCAGCTCTGCAGGAGATCGACCATCAAATCGGAAGACGGTTTGATCCGGCCCTCGCCGAGATCTTCATCAACGTGATAGGCACGACTTCTTCCCTCGGGTGGTCCGACAAGTGGGCGGTTCTGGGATGAGTATTCGTCCTAGTAGGGCCCATTTTCTGAGATTCGTCGCTTGGTGCGGCTACGCACTCCTGATCTCGGCGGCGGTGGCTCTGCGGTCTGTGGGCATTTCTCAGGTCGGGCGCATCCCCCTAATCGATGTCTTGATCTACCTGCTTCCGATTGGGCTGGTGCTCATCGCCTCTCTGTGGCTTGCTGTTCGGGTTAGCCACGCTGAGAGACGACTCTGGCTCTTGATTGCCGGAATCAGCATTCTCATCTTTTCGTCTGAGAGCTATATCACCTGGTATTGCAGTACCGTTGATGTCCGTGGACCCAACATTCCGGCGCCCTTCCAATTGCTTCAGCTTGGCGCCGTCGTGTTGGTCATCTGGGTGTTGGCTCGATTGACCGCACTTGAATCGTTGCCCGTCAGAAGAGCTCTTCGCCTCGCATGTGATGCTCTGGGCGGCGTGATCGTCTTGACCGCAGTCGTGTATTGGTTTGTCACACTTGGATTGTATAGATCCGTTCCAGATGCGACGTGGCGGTCAGCTGTAGTCTCGGCTGCCTATCCGGTCGTAGGCTTCGTGATTCTGATCTCAATGACCGTTGTGATCGCTGTGAGGCGAACCTATCGCTGGCGCTCTTGGGAACGATTGCTCGTGGTCGCCTTCGCGCTCTATGGTGTCGGCCTAATAGGTTCCACGTTCGCCTACGTCCAGATCAAGACGGCCTCTGATCCGCAGGCGTCGGTGTGGGCGACTGTTGCGCTCGGTTTTGGCTACTACGTGATGTTCATGGCGACGGTATACCGTGCTACCAGCCAGCAGGCTCACCAGAATATGGATCCAGGGTCGTCGCCCCTTATCGGGCGGTGGTGGTATTCGATCCTATGGGCGTTCATTCTAGGGGCGTCTTTCGTGGCATTGGGCATTTCAGCACTCCGCGTCGGGGATCGCCCGGAGGGTTTCCCTATCGTCGTTGCCGCCGCGGCTCTCGCGCTAGTTTTGATTTCCAGATCGTGGGTGGAAACGAGCGAGACCGTGTTCAATCGCAATCAGGCCTCAATGGACTCGCTGACGGGCCTCTTCAACGGTCGCTATCTTCGCCGCCGACTCACAAGTGATCTTGCCGTTGCGAAAGACGCAGATGCCACCGTGGCGGTGATCTCCTTCGGTATTGGCGGTCTGAAGACCGTTTCCGACCTCGGTGGCCCAGATCAGGTCAATCGTGTCGTGGCCACCGTCGCACGAGCTCTGTCGAATGGAGCGGAGGGCGATACGACACTGTGTACCACCACTAGCGATCTCTTCGTTTTGATCGCGCGAGGCGTCGATGCTGAGGCGGCCTTCAGGCTCGCCGAGAAGCTACTCATCGCCTCGTCACGTGATGTGGAGTCGCACGGAATGCCAGTGGCTTTGTCGGCAGGTATCGCAATGTTTCCCGCATCCGCTGCGGGTGCGCATGACCTGCTCTCGTGTTCGAGTCAGGCGTTGGCGATCGCGGCGAAGATGGACGGATTGGCGATCGTTGTCTATGACAGCACGCTCACTACCGGTCTTCTGGATGAGTCGGGGCTCACAGCTTCTAGGACACAGGCCAGACGAACCACAATGCGGGTTCTCGCGTCGGCCGTCGACGCCCGAGATTCCGACAACCGTCACCACTCGGACAACATTGCCGACCTTGTAGCCGCGTTGGCGCTGGTGCTTGACTTGCCCGCGGCAAGCGTCTCCGCCTTGGTACTCGCGTCTCATCTGCATGATGTCGGCAAGATCGGTGTTCCAGACTCAGTGCTTCGCTCCTCCGGTTCCCTTTCACACGAGCAGCGGCAACTTCTTGAACAACATCCGGTTCTTGGCGAGCGGATTTTGTCGTCGGCGGGCCTGACTGAGATCCTTCCCGCAGTGCGCCATCATCACGAGCATTGGGATGGGTCTGGTTATCCGGACGGGCTGTCCGGCACTGATATTCCTGTGGAGGCCAGGATTCTGGCAGTCTGCGATGCCTACGAGTCCTTGATTGCGACAGGCAACGGTGGAGGTGGCCTTTCGGCATCAGACGCCGTTGCCGAGATTGAGCGCTGCACCGGAACTCAGTTTGATCCCGACGTCGCAGCTCCGTTCTGTCGGATGATCGGTCAGATTCACAGTGCATCGCCAAGAGGCCGCGCCGGTTTGAGTGATGATTCTTCTCGGCGAGTCGAGCGTGCCGGGACTATCTAGCCGAGAGACGCTGCAATACCCGACACGTCCTGCGGCTCTTCTGCGCGCTTCCACCCGGGCTGCTGCGAAGCAGCCACGCCGTCCTCGTAGGTGGGCACACCAGACTCGGAATAGTACACGCCGATAGGGACGCGGCAGGTCTCAGGCGAGCAGGTCAGATCGTGGAATGTCGACAGTGAGAGCTCAAACGCCGCGACTCTATTCGTTGAGTCCCAGTCGGTATCCTCGAGCTTGTACACACGCTCCCGGAACCACTGGAGGGTGTTGTGGTGGTTCCAGCTGACGCAAGGCTGGAATACGTCGACAAGAGCAAGCCCTTTATGCGAGAGCGCTTGTACGTAGAGTTGTGTGAGGTGAGGGATGTCTCCGGCGAACCCGCGGGCAATGAACGTTGTGCCCTCGGCCAGTGCAAGTCCGATAGGATTGACGGGCTCCTCGAGCACGCCTGTCGGAGTGGAAACCGTTCGGGTCAAGTGGTCGGTTGTTGGGGAGGCCTGACCGGCTGTCAGTCCGTAGATCTGGTTGTTGTGGGCGATGACGGTGAGGTCCGGATTGCGGCGCAGCGTATGGATGAAGTGTCCCATGCCCAGTCCGTAGCCATCCCCGTCGCCCATCTCTACGATTACGTGCAGGTCTGGGCGTGTGAGGCGAAGCGCTGTCGCAGGCGGGAGTGCGCGCCCGTGCAGCGCATGCATGCCTTGGACATCCAGAAAGTCGGCGCCGTTGCCATGGCAGCCGATTCCCCACACCACGGCGAACTCCCGCTTGTCCCAGCCCAGCTGGGCAAGCGCACGCTTGAGCGCCTCCCACATTCCATAGTTGCCGCATCCCGGGCACCATGTCGGCTTGGCGCCGGTCGCGAACTCCTTGACGTCAGGCATCAGCGTGCTCCTCGGGTCGTTGCGACAGCCCCGGCGTCGGTAAGATCGACATGTTGTCCGAGAATGCGGTGGACAGTGGCGTAGATGAGTTCGGGCGAGAAGGGACGGCCGTCAGTGCGATGCAGCCGATGGCCCGGCTCGCGCAGGCAGAACTCCCGGACCAGCCCTTCCAGCTGTCCGGTGGCGTTGCCTTCTATGACCAGTGAACGCGTAGAGCGCTCAAGAAACTCGGCGACGGAAGCGGCGGGGAAGGGCCAGACCGTGACGAGCTGCAGCATATTGACAGTGACTCCCTCGGCCGAAAGCCACTTCATCGCTTCACGCGTAGGCATCTTGGTGCTCCCAAAGAGCAGAATCGACAGATCGGCCTCGCGCGGTCCAAACTCCACTGGAGGGGGCGCAAGCTCCACCGCGAGTTTGTGCTTGGCGAGTCGCTTGGAATTCTGTGAGTCGCGGGTCGCGGGATCCTCGGTCGCCCAGCCGTGCGCATCATGCTCGTAGCTGTTCACGAGTTGCACCGCGCCCTCAACACCCGGTAGCACACGCGGCGACACCCCGGAGTCGGTCAGCGCATAACGCTCGTAGTCCTCGACTTTGCCCTCAGTTACCAGCTCGCCACGGTCGACAGTGACGTCGTCGCTTGCGAACTGATCCAGCGTCTGGCGGTTGTCCGAGAGGTAGGTGTCCCCCAGGATAATCACGGGAGTCTGCAGACGGTCGGCCAAGTTGAACGCCTGCCACGTCAGGTCAAACGCATCCGCATGATCGCCAGGTGCGAGTATGACGCGCGAGAACTCGCCCTGAGCCGCGTGGATGGCAAACCGCAAGTCGGACTGTTCTGTATAGGTGGGCAGTCCGGTGGCCGGACCCGGACGCGTGAACAGGCCCACGACTACAGCCGATTCGCTGACACCCGCCAGCTCCCTGCTCACCTT
>Ga0194043_1000181_pt1 | contig 31927 bp, 25 predicted proteins | sample JunL4415m_MetaG_FD_161274 | JGI IMG/M metagenome (GOLD analysis project Ga0194043, IMG submission 161274) | Anoxic zone freshwater microbial communities from boreal shield lake in IISD Experimental Lakes Area, Ontario, Canada - Jun2016-L442-15m | ecosystem: Environmental > Aquatic > Freshwater >...
ACGGGCGATCGCACCGTCCATCAGGTCGGTGATGGAGGCCAGCACGAACACGAGGGCTGCGGCGTCGCGCGCGGGGCCCAACGCGCCATCGTCCATGTACAGCAGAAGTGCGAGCAGCGGCACGCAGAGCACGCGCAGCACGGTCAATGCGTTGGGCAGGTTCACCAGCGGGGCGTTGCCGACTGGGTCGGCCGCGCGATCCGGGATAGGTGGCTTCACGAACCCGACTCCACGGGCCGTGCGAGCAGGTCCACGCCGTCGACGTCGAAGACGATCGCGTCGACGAAGTCGCCCACGGCCACGGGGAGGGCGCCGAGGCTGATCACGGTCGCCGCATCGTCGGGGCCCTGGTGGCCGGCCCGACCGATCGCGATCGGCTCACCGGCCTCGTCGACGTCGAGCTCCTCCACCAGCACGCGCACCTGCTCGCCGATGCGATCCTCGGCGCGTTGGGCCATGACCTCGTCCACCAGGGCCGTCACCTCCTCGACCCGCTGGCGGATGACGTCCTCGTCGATCTTCCCTGGCAGGTCGGCGGCCTCCGTGCCGTCCTCGTCGCTGTATCCGAAGACTCCGACGGCATCCAGCCGGGCCTCCTGCAGGAAGGAGACCAGCTCGGCGAACTCCTCCCGTGTCTCGCCGGGGAACCCGACGATCACGTTACTGCGGATGCCAGCAGTGGGATCCAGGCTGCGGATCCGGGCGATGAGGTCGAGGAAGGCCTCCTTGCCGCCGAAGCGGCGCATGCGACGCAGCACCGTGGCGCTGGCGTGCTGGAAGGACAGGTCGTAGTACGGCGCCACGACCTTCACGTGCGCGATGGCCGCGAGCAGGTCCGGGCGCACCTCGGCCGGCTGCAGGTACGCGACCCGCACCCGTTCGATCGTGGTATCGCTGGCGATCCGTGGCAGCAGCGCCTCGAGCAGCCTCAGGTCGCCGAGATCCTTGCCGTACGAAGTGGAGTTCTCGCTGACGAGGACGACCTCGCGGACGCCCTCCCCGACCAGCCAGGCGATCTCGGCCACGACGTCGAGGGGCGGACGCGAGACGAAGGAGCCACGGAAGGACGGGATGGCGCAGAACGTGCATCGTCGATCACAGCCGGAAGCCAGCTTGACGGGGGCGACTGGGCTGCCGTCGAGTCGCCGTCTGAGTACGGGGGGCGCCCACCCGGGCGTGGGCGAGTCACTGGCGGCGGCGCCGTGTCCTGGCACGCTGCCGACCACGGCCGGCCGCTCGACGGGAGTGATCGGGAGCAGATGTCGACGGTCCGTCGGTGCGTGCGGCACGTGGTGCTCGCCACCGACGATGCGCCGCAGCGTCTCGGCGATGTCGGGGTAGTCGTCGAATCCCAGGACCGCGTCGGCCTCGGGAAGTGAATCGGCGAGGTCCCTGCCGTAACGCTCGGCGAGGCAGCCCACGGCGACCACGGCCTTCGGGCCGTTGTCGCCGTCCTTGAGGTCGGATGCCGCCAGGAGCGCATCGATCGAGTCCTTCTTCGCGACGTCGACGAAGCCGCAGGTGTTGACCAGGACGGCGTCGGCGTCCTCGGGATCATCAACAAGAGTCCAGCCGCCGAGGGCCAGCCGCGCCGCCATCTCCTCGGAGTCCACCTCGTTGCGCGCGCACCCGAGCGTGACAACGGCCACCTTGCTGTTCTCGGTCACCGTCCAAGACTACGGACTGGTGGAGTCAGTCGATCGGGCTGTGGCCCATCCCGCGCTCGAACTCGTCGACGAGGTCATCTGGATCCAGGCCCAGCACCGGGGCCATCGCCCGCAGCTGCCCCCGTGCGTACACCCGGCCGCCGCAGTGGCTGAAGTCGTCGTTCTCCATGGCGGCAAGGATGGATGCCCGCAGTTTGGTCACCTGGGCGAGGTCGTCCAGGGACATGCCGCGTGCAACCCGTGCCTCATTCAGCATCTGGCCGACGGACATGTCACCTCCTCGTCTCGCGTTCTTTCATCGTATGACGGCCGTACCCACACTGCACAGAAACGGGCTACTCGGCCTCGCCACGGATCATCATGAGGAGCCCAGGCAGCTCCTCCGGCTTGACCAGGACATCGCGAGCCTTGGAGCCCTCGCTCGGTCCCACCACGCCACGAGTCTCCATCAGGTCCATGAGGCGCCCTGCCTTGGCGAAGCCCACGCGGAGCTTGCGCTGGAGCATCGACGTCGAGCCGAACTGCGTGGTCACCACGAGCTCGACGGCCTGCAGCAGTACATCAAGGTCGTCGCCGATGTCCCCATCGACCTCGCGTGTCGCGGCAACGTGCGAGGTGACCTCGGGGATGTAGTCGGCCTCGCCCTGCGCCCGGCAGTGCGCCACGACGGCCTTGATCTCCGGCTCGCTGACGAAGGCGCCCTGAATCCGCATGGCCTTGTTGGCGCCCATGGGCAGGAACAGTCCGTCGCCCTGGCCCACGAGCTTCTCCGCACCAGCCTGGTCGAGGATGACGCGGCTGTCGGCGAGGCTCGAGGTCGAGAACGCCAGCCGGCTGGGGACGTTGGCCTTGATGAGCCCGGTCACCACGTCCACCGACGGGCGTTGTGTCGCCAGCACCAGGTGGATGCCGGCGGCGCGTGCCAACTGCGTGATTCGCACGATCGCGTCCTCGACGTCACGCGGGGCGACCATCATCAGGTCGGCAAGCTCGTCGACGATGACCAGCAGGTACGGATAAGGCTCGACGATGCGCTCGCTGCCAGGCAGCGGCTTGACCTTGCCGGCCTTCACCGCCTTGTTGAACTGGTCGACATGGCGGAAGCCGAAGTGCGCGAGGTCGTCGTAGCGACGGTCCATCTCCTTGACGACCCACTGGAGCGCGTCAGCGGCCTTCTTGGGGTTGGTGATGATCGGCGTGATCAGGTGCGGAACGCCTTCGTACGCGGCGAGTTCGACGCGCTTGGGGTCAACGAGGACCAGGCGCACCTCTTCTGGTGTCGAGCGCATGAGGATCGACGTGATGAGGCTGTTGATGCAGCTGGACTTCCCTGCGCCGGTGGCCCCGGCCACGAGCAGGTGCGGCATCCGGGCGAGGTTGGCGATGACGAAGTTGCCCTCGACGTCCTTGCCGAGCGCTGCTGCCAGCGGGTGATGGTCGTTGCGCGCGGTCGCGCTGGTCAGCACGTCTCCGAGCGCCACCAGCTCACGGTCGGTGTTCGGGATCTCGACACCGATCGCCTTCTTGCCCGGGATCGGGCTGAGGATGCGAACGTCCGCGCTGGCCACGGCGTAGGCGATGTTCTTGCTCAGGGCGGTGACCCGCTCGACCTTCACGCTCGGACCGAGTTCGATCTCGTAGCGCGTGACGGTCGGGCCACGCATGAAGCCGGTGATGGTCGCGTCGATCGCGAACTGCTCCATGACCTCGGTGAGGGCTGCCACGACGTGCTCGTTGGCCCGGGTAGCCGTGCGGTGTGCCGGCCCGGACTTCAGCACGTCTGACTTGGGCAGTGCGTAAGGTGCGCGCCGCGGCAGCACCAGCTGCTCGGCCGCCTTGTGCGGTGCGGGTGCCTTGGAGATGACCACGGTCTCGTGACGGGCCGGATGCCCGACCGCCTGCCGTTGCGTCGGGTGGTCTGCGGAGTGCGCGGTCGTGCTCGGGACGTCCTGGATGCCGGCGAGCAGGATTGCGGCCGGTCGGTCCTCGTCGTCGAGGATGTCGGTGTGGTGAACGGCGGCCTCGTTCGAGGTGTGCACCTCGTCGTCCTCGTCCATGTCATGCGCCATCGACAGCGAGAACGGCTGCATGACCAGGTCGGGATCGTCGTCGACAGCGGCGGCGCCGGTCGGGGGCTTCGCGGCTCGCGGCCGAGTCAGGCGCCGGACGAACCCGGCGACCGAGCGGATAGCGCCGACAAGGTGGTCGCGAACCGTGGCAAGTGACGTCGCCGTAAGCACCAGGATGCCGAAGACCACGAGCAGGACGAGCAGGACGCCGGTGACGATCGGCCCGACGGCCGCGGAAACCGGGGCAGTGGCAAGCCAGCCGACGACTCCCCCGGCAGCGGACATCGCATCGGCGCCGTCGCTCGGGGTGGGAGAAGCGTGACCGAGGTGCCACAGGCCGACCACGCCGACGAGGGTGGCGCTGCCGCCGATCGCGAGCCGGCCGGTCGTGGCGGGCTCGTCCGGGTGACGTAGGAAGCGCCAAGCCAGGGCGAGCAGGATGACGGGCGTCAGCCAGGCGAGTGCGCCGATCACGGTGGTGATGGCGGTGTCAGCCCACGACACAAACCAGCCGTCGACGCCGAACCACGTAGCGGCGACCAGGATCGCGGCCCCGGCGACGAGGGTCAGGCCAAGCCCGTCCCGGCGATGCGTCGGGTCCAGGTCGCGGGCGCTGCGCCCGACGGCTCGTGCCCCGGCGCCGAGCACGTGCGCGATCGCGAACCAGACGGTGGCGATGGCCCGGCCGATGGCCATGACGAAGCGCGTCAAGGGACCCGGGCCGGAGCGGCGCCTGGCCGGCCGCCGGGACCCGGACTTGGGCCGGGACGCGGCGGGACGACGAGTGGACCGGGAGGCACTGCGTGCAGGGCGCGCCGGGGAAGACGTGCGGGAAGCCATATTGCGAGCGTACCGGTCAATCCCCACCCGTAACGGCAGTCACACGCGTCACCTTCTTACCGCGTGTCGCCCCGCCCAACCCCCGCGAGTGGGCAAAGGGTCACTCCTCGTCACGCCTCGAGCCCACGCGGCGCGCCTCCGGGGCTCGCTGCGCTCACTCCTCGTCACGCCTCGACGACGACCGGGATGATCATCGGCCGGCGGCGGTGCGTGGTGTTGACCCACTTGCCCGCCGTCCGCCGGATCCGTTGCTGGAGTTCGAAGGTGTCGTCGACGCCGTCGGCCAGCGCCGCCGCGATGGCCCGCGAGACCTGCTCGCGCAGCGGCTCGATCAGCTCGTCCTCGGCCCCGAACCCGCGCACGTGGATCTCCGGGCCGGCGACGACCTTGGCCTCGACGATGTCCACCGCGACGAAGATGGAGATGAACCCCTCCTCGCCGAGCACCCGGCGATCCTTCAAGGACGCCTCCGTGACATCCCCGACGCCGAGTCCGTCAACGTACACGAAGCCCACTGGCAGGTAGCCCGAGATGGCCGCCTTGCCGTCGATCAGGTCGATCGTGTTGCCGTCCTCGGCGAGGATCACCTTGGCAGGATCGACCCCGACACTCGCGGCGATCTCGGCGTTGGCGCGCATGTGGCGCCATTCGCCGTGCACCGGCATGACGTAGCGAGGCTTGACGATGTTGTACACGTAGCGCAACTCGCCAGCGGCTGCATGGCCCGACACGTGCACGAGCGCGTTGCCACGATGCACGATGTGGGCGCCGAGCCGGGCCAGTCCATTGATCACCCTGTTGACCGAGTTCTCGTTGCCGGGAATCAGCGAGGACGCCAGCACGATGGTGTCGCCCGGTCCGACGCTGATCGCGTGGTCACGATTGGCGATCCTCGACAGCACCGCCATCGGCTCTCCCTGCGAGCCGGTGCAGATGAGCACTGTCTCGTCGTCGGGGAGGTCCGCGAGATCGTCAGATGCGACCAGCATGCCGCCGGGGATCTTGAGGTAGCCGAGGTCGCGCGCGATCGTCATGTTGCGCACCATCGACCGACCGACGAAGGCGATCTTGCGGTCGTGCAGGGCGGCCATGTCGATGATCTGCTGGATGCGATGAACGTGCGACGCGAAGGACGCCACGATGATTCGGCCCTCGGCCCGCAGGAAGACGGCGTCGAGCACCGGCACGATGTCGCGCTCGCTGGGCACGAAACCCTGGACCTCGGCGTTAGTGCTGTCGACAAGCAGGATGTCGACGCCCTCGTCGCCCAGGCGGGCGAAGCCATTGAGGTCAGTGATCCGGCTGTCGAGTGGTAACTGGTCCATCTTGAAGTCGCCGGTGTGCAGGATCAAGCCCGCCGAGGTGCGGATGGCCACCGCCATCGCATCGGGGATGGAGTGGTTGACGGCCAGGAACTCCACGTCGAACGGACCGCGCTTTTCGCGGTGACCGTCCTCGACCGGGATGAGCGTGGGCTTCAGCCGGTGCTCGCGCAGCTTCGCCTCGACGAGGGCAAGGGTGAACTTCGAGCCGAGGATGACGATGTCCTCGCGCTGGCGCAGCAGGTAGGGCAGCGCACCGATGTGGTCCTCGTGACCGTGAGTGAGCACGATCGCCTCGATGTCGTCGAGACGTTCGGCGATCGGGCCGAAGTCCGGCAGGATCAGGTCGACGCCGGGCTGCGAATCCTCCGGGAAGAGCACTCCGCAGTCGACGATCAGGAGTCGGCCGCCGACCTCGAAGACGGTCATGTTGCGACCGATCTCGCCCAGACCGCCGAGTGCGAGGATCCGCATGCCTCCAGCGGGCAGTTCCGGCGGGGCCGGCAGGTTGGCGTGGCTCATGCGCTGAAGCCGCGCACTCCACCGAGGGCGAGGTCGGCGCGAAGCATGTCGCGCTGAGCCTCCGTGGCATCGACGAGGGGCAGTCGCACCGGTCCCGCAGGTAGCCCCTGCATCTGCAGCGCGGCCTTGGTGAGGATGACCCCCTGGGTGCGGAAGCAGCCGGTGTAGACAGGCAGCAACGACGCCTGGATGTCGGCGGCCTCGGCCGCGCGTCCAGACCAGAGCGCCTCGGCCATCGCCTTGAGCCGATCGCCGACCAGATGGCCGACGACCGAGATCATCCCCGCGCCACCGACAGCGAGTATCGGCAGGTTGAGGACATCGTCACCGCAGTACCAGGCGAGGCCGGTCGTGGCGATGCCCCATTGGGTGAAGTCCATGTCGCCCTTGGCGTCCTTGTTCGCGACCACCCGCGGATGCTCCGCGATGCGCAGCATCGTCTCGAGCTCGATCGCACTGCCCGTGCGCTTGGGGATGTCGTACGTGATCATCGGCAGGTCAGTGGCGTCGGCGATCGCCCGGAAGTGCCGCACGAGCCCCTCCTGGGGCGGGCGGTTGTAGTACGGCGTGACGGCCATGACGCCATGGGCCCCGGCGCGGGCGGCGGCCTTGGCCGCCTCGACCGAGTGGCGCGTGTCGTTGGTGCCGACCCCGGCCACCACCGTGGCGCGATCCCCGACTGCAGCAAGGACCGCCTTGACCGTGGCCAGGTCCTCCTCATCGGTCTTGGTCGCGGACTCCCCGGTGGTGCCGTTGATCACAAGGCCGTCGTGGTGGAGGTCGTCGACCAGGTAGGCGGCCAGCCGCTCGACGCCGTCAAGGTCCAGGGAGCCGTCGTCGGTGAATGGCGTGACCATGGCGGTCAGCATCACGCCGAAGGGGCTCTTAGCGGTGGTCGGACCGGGCATGAAGCAAGGCTATCGGTAGGCGCTCAGCTGGACGCGGGATAGTCAGGCCCCTTGACGACATCCGACGGGACGATGGTGCCCATGATGAGGGCACGGCCGGTCGGCAGCGGCGAGGCATTGACGTTCCACATCTCCGGCGCCTCGACCGTGCAGGAGACCAGCTTCGAGGCCGCCACCTCGAGGAACGGGGTGAGCGGATCGAAGTGGGCAGGGGGCAGCACCACGCTGTTCGATCCCTGCGGCACCGGGTACTGCGTCCAGTGCGTGCCGTCTGGGCTGGCCCACACGGACGCCGTCGACCCCTGGCTCGGCGACACGTACTGGGAACCGACGAAGTAGTCGTACGGATAGCTGGCAGCCGACGGCTGGGCCTGGGTGAACGTGCTGTCGGTCATGCTGAACCACAGGCTGGCGGGGTACACCGGCAGGTAGTAGCTGGTTCCCTTGATCGCCTGCTGAGCCTTGAGGTTCGCCGTGAGGGCCGCGCTGTCACGGGCATCGAGTCCGCAGGTCACCGTACGCGACTTCGGATCCACACTGACGGATGCAGGGTAGGACGCCTTGTTCGGCGGTTCCTGGAACACCCACGTGGGGGCGAGCTTCACCGCCGCGCCGTTGAACGCGTCGAGGTAGTCGTTGGCGGAGATGTCGGCCGGATTCGACGCGGCAGCCGGCAAGTACCGGGTGATCATGCCGTTGGCGAGCGCCACGTAGTTCTTCTTCTGGCTCGAGTCGTACGCGGCCTCGACGATGCCGTCGTTCCAGTTGTAGACCTGGGCGAACTGGCGCCAGGGATGGAGCATGTCGGTCGCGCCGAGCATGAAGTATCCGGAGTTGGTGTCGCATCCGTTGGTGAAGAACGTGATCAGCGCCTGCACGATGGCGATGACCACCTCGAAGAGCGCTGACGCGAAGTCGAGGATGGTTCCAAAGGACTCACTGAGAGCGGCGAACGCCGTCTTGAAGATGGGGTTCTTCAGGAGGAACTCGCTGGTGAGCCGAGCGAACACCCCCGTTCCGGACAGCACATCCATCAGCGAGTGGCCGATGAACAGTCCCACGTTCTGCCACAGCTCGGGGGGCAGCGACATCGGGTTGTTCTTGCTGTACGGGAAGCCCATCTTCGGCAGCGTCGTCACGCCGCGGTTCTGCATCCACGCGAACGCATTCGAGACCGCCTGCTGGTAGTCGGCGATCGCCTGCTGGTACAGGAAGTCGTTGTCCTTGCCGTCGAGCCCCTGTGGGTCCTTGGACAGGTGGACCGTCATGGAGCTGCCGGCCGGCAGCGCCGCGCCGTTCATCGACCCGAGGAAGGACTGCTGGTTGGTGTACTGGGTCGAGGCGTAGAAGTTGTCGTACACGCACTGGACCGGGCCGGCGAGCAGGGTCAGCGGATTTCCGGTGCTGTTCTGCACCGTGACCGTGCCGACGTCATCGCGAACTGCAGGTACGGGCTGGGCAAGCGGCGCCGACGACGAGGTGGCGCGGCGCTCGATGACGGCCAGTGCCTCGCGTCCCGGCCATTCGGTGGACACGTCCGCCTGCTGCAGCACCCTGACGAGCACCTGCGGGGCCGCGCCCGCTTCGCCGCGCAGTCGTCGGAGGCGGTCGACGGCGCTTGTCTGCTCGGCCGTCAACGGCACCCGCACGTCGACGACGCCGGACGTCGGATCGACCTCGATCGTCGAACCCGTTCTTCCACCGTCTCCGACGAGCGCCGCCTGCTCGGGGCCCGGCAGCAGGGTGCCCGTGGTGTCGCGCACCGACACGACCACCACGACGCGATCGGGAAGTCGACCGGCCACGCCGGAGGAGTTCACGAGGATGCGGGTGCGCGCCACGGCGACCATTCCCCTGCTGTCATTTCGCAGGCGCACGTCCATCGCCCGCGGCGGGTCGATCGTCGGGATCATCGCCATCGGTCCCGCGGGGGCGGTACTGCCCAGCCGTGAGCTGACCGGAGCAGAGCCCCGGCCACGGTCAGCACCGTGCGCGGCATGCGCCGGAGCGAGGACGGTCACCACGAGTGTGGCGCTCACCACCAGCGTCGTGGCAGCGCGCATGGTCCGCCTCATCGGGCACCTCCGGTGACATGCGGGTGGATGACTCCGTGGGCGCGGTATCGGGAGTAGCCCGCCGTGATCACAGGCGGTGCTCCCAGCGCGACACGGACGGTGAGTCGGCGCTTGTCGGTCGTCGGGCGGATCTGAAGTCCAGCCGCAGTCCGTCGCAGCTGGCACGACCGCGCCGGGTAGCAGCGTGCGACCGTGCGAACTCGCTCACCGGCGTTTGTCACGAGCGGCGGGACGAGGGTGGTCCAGCCCTTCGACGACACATCCCGCGGAAGGCGTGCCCGAGTGCGCAGCTGCTGCGGCAGGTTCTGATAGTCGACGCCTCCTGCCGTGGTCGTCGTGCCGACGTTGGGGTTGGTCACCGTGACGTCCGTTGGCCCCTGCCGGTTCACCGGCGACACGACAGTGATGGTCGTCCCGTCGACAACGGTGACGTCATACGCCTCGACGGCGCCGAACATCACGGTTGCGTCGGCCGCGAAGCCGGAGCCATTGATCGTGACGGTGGTGTCCCCCACGACCGGGATGACCGAGGGCTCGACGCTGGTGATCATCGGCGGCGCCTCGTAGGTGTACCCGTTGTCGAAGAACGCAGGAGCTCCGTCGGGGTTCACCACGACGACGTCGGCGGCGCCAGGCTGGCCGGCTGGCGTCGTCGCCTGGATCACGGTCGATGCGACCAGCGAGACATCAGTCGCGGCCACGCCACCGACCAGCACCCGGGCGCCCGTCCGCAGGTCGTTGCCCTTGATGGTGATGCGCTCGCCACCGGACAGCGGACCCTGGTTCGGGCTCACCGCGAAGATGCTCGGCGTCGACAGCGGGGGTGGCGGCGGTGCCGGTGCCGGAGCGGGGGCCGGTGCGGGGGTTGCCGTGGGACTCGCCGTGGGACTGCCCGTCGGCGATGGGGACGGCGACGGACTGTCCGTCGGTGACGCGGTGGGACTGGCCGTCGGGGATGGCGACGGACTGTCCGTCGGCGATGGCGTGGGACTGGCCGTCGGTGACGGTGACGGTGACGAGGTGTAGATGTATCCGTCGGAGAGAGTGCTGGGTTCATACCCGGGGTTCGTGACCGTGACATCCACAAGGCCGGGAGTTCCCGGTGGCGTCACCGCGGTGATGGTCCCGGCGTCCTGGACGACGACCGACGTCGCCTCCGCCCCTCCGACGGTCACCGTGGCCGTCGAGGCGAAGCCGCTGCCGGTCAGCGTGATGGGCGTGCCGCCGGCCGCATCTCCGGCGAGCGGGTCGACGAGCGTCAACTGCGGCGAGCCTTCGAAAGTGAAGCCGTTGGAGAGCGTGCCTGTGCCCGACTGCGGACAGGTCACGGTCACATCCGCAGCGCCCGGCGCTCCTCCGGGTGTCCTGGCAGTGATCCGCGTGGAGGCCACGACCTGCTCGCCCTGCGCGGCCACGCCGCCGAACGCGAGGACGCATTCGTCGTCGGTGAATCCGCTGCCGAGCACCGTGACGGACGTCCCGCCCTGTGGCGACCCAGCATTGGGACTCACGGACACCACGGACGGAGCCGCCGCCGGAGTCGGATTCACCTGGTACAGGAAGCCGTTGGCCAAGGAGCCCGTGCCATTGCCGGTTGTGACGCTCACATCGGCCGGGCCGGGCGCGAACGCGGGTAGGGTCGAGTGGATCTCGCTGGACGAGACGACATTGACCGCCGTCGCGGGCGCCGACGTGCCGCTCGCCGAGACCAGGACGGTCGCCGGGTCCACGAAGCCCGTTCCCGCGATCACGACCATCGACCCGCCCGTCGTCGGCCCCAGGGCGGGCGTCACGTCGGTCACCGTCGGTCGTGTCACGTAGGCGAATCCACCGGGCACCGTCGCGCCGCCGCCGGGGACGTTCGACACGACGACTTCCGCGTTCTGGCCGGCTGTTCCGGCCGGAGCCGTTGCCGTGATCGTCCCGCCGGCCTTGACCGTCACGTTCGTGGCCAGCACGTCGTGGAAGTACACCTGCGCCCCGGCCAGGAATCCGGAGCCGTTGATCGTGACGGGCTCGCCGCCCGCGGCCGAGCCGATGCTGGGCGTGATGGCCGCCGGACTCGGCGGGCCGTACAGGGTGAATGCGGACGCATCGGTCGTCGACAGTCCGGCGGGATTGCGCACCGTCACATCCGCGACGCCCACCGGCAAGGTCGGCGGCGAGGTGCCCGCGATCGTCGTCGGACTGGTCACGGTGACGTCGCCAGCGGGCGCTGACTGGCCACCGGACGTGAAGACCACGTTGGCGCCCGTCGCGAAGCCGGTGCCCGTGATGGTGAACGACGTGGCGCCGGTGGCCGACGCGGAGGCCGGCGAGATCGACGTGATCGACGGCTGCTGTGCGTCGGAGTAGTCGAACTGCCCGGCGATCTGGTCCTGCTCGCCATCGGGGTACGCGAGGTAGAAGGTGTCGACGGCTGGCCGAGTCGCCTTCGCGCGCAAGAGGCCGCGGGGAGCGTTGGGCGGCAACGTCACCGTGAGCGCTGTCGGGGTCACTTGGCCCACCTGCTGCGCCAGGTTCCCGTTGATCAGCAGCTGCTGTCCGGCATAGAACCCGGACCCCGCGAACGTGATGGGGATGCCACCGTCAGCGGGCCCACTGGTCGGGGTGTAGCCGGTGACAACCGTCTTCTGGATGGTCGTCGGCGCGATGCTGACCTGCTGGGTGACCTGCACACCCGGAAGGGTCACAGTGAGATCGGCGGTCAGCTCGCTGCCTGAATCAGCAAGGGTGGGCGTCGGTGGCTGCCCGCCGGGGGTCGCCACTGGCTGGCCGTCGATGCGCCAGGTGCCCGTGATGGATGTCGGTTGGGTGCCGAAGGCCGCGCTGCAGTCGACGGGGACGCCGACCGGCACCGTGCCGCTCGCCGTGCACGCGACCACAGGTGGATCCTCTTGGCTGGTCATGGCGATGAATCGACCGGCATACGCTCCAGCGACCCATAGTCCGTCGTCGGCCGCGGCGGTCATGTGCCAGGTGCTCGCCGCGAACGCGGGGCTGAACGGGTAGTCGGTCAGTTTCGAGGTGGTCGGGTCGAACGACTCAAGCAGGTAGGGACTGGTGTTCGTGTTGCCGAACCACCAGATTCGGCCGTACTGGTCGACCGTCATCGACGACGGCGTGGCACCGAAGTTCACGTTGACGAAGCCCGACTGCTGGGTGACCGGGTTGAACCAGGCCAGCTGGCCGTTCCATGTCGTCCCGTAGTTGTTGGGCTGCTCCGTCCACATGAGACCGTCCCTGCCCACGACCGCGTACGACGAGACGCCGCCCGCCCAGACGTTCGTGGCGATGGAACCGTTGCCCGCGTCGACCACGCTCCACGTGTAGTTCTGGTTCACCACGTTGTTCGTGGGCACCATGATCTGGTTGATCATCGTCGCGACGATGACTCCTGACTGCATGTTCGAGACGTTGAACTGCTCCTGCCGGCCATCGCTCGGGTTGTAGGCCCAGAGGCACGAGTGGTCGAGGTCCGCCCAGAACACCTTGCCGTTCGTGGCCACGGCGAGCGACGCATCGCCGTTGGATCCGAAGGACGGGGTCTTGAACACGACATCGACCGAGGTCGGGCTGGTCCCATCGTTGGACACGCTGACCTTGCCCAGCTGGCCGTCTTGGCCGATGACCCAGATGGTCCCGCTGGCATCAACGGCGAGGTCGGTCGGCTTGGCCTTGTCCCAGAGCGATGCGGTCGAGGTGGTCAGCGTCTGCGTGTTGAGGATGCCGACCTTGTTCCATTGGTCATCCACCCATGCCAGGTTGCCGCTTGGGAGCGCGGCGATGGCGATGGGGTAGCTCGCATCACCGGCACTGACGACCATGACGTCGCCGGTGTCGGGCGGAATCGGGATCGACACGCCCAGTGGTGCAGCCCCGGCCGGCAGCATCCACGCGGCCAGCGCCAGCACGACGCACGACGTCACGGCGGCCACCCGTCCGCTCCTGACCATGCTCTCCCCAACGTCCGAGCCGTCCCCCACAGCAAGTGTCGGCCTGTTTGACCTGGGATCGACGGTCGAACACGACCGGGACGGGATATCCCGTCAGATTCCGGCGCCGACCAGGGACTGCGTTACGGCGCAACCCGTCCGTTCTTCTCAAATGCCGCGTGCGTGATGGGCATCAGGGTCGTCCAGAACGCCTCGTACTTCTCGGCGACCATCTCGATCTCGCGCTGCGGGTACGACGGGAAGTGCGAGCCCTCGACCTTGCGTCGCAGCGACAGGAAGTTCATCAGCGATCGGGCATTAAGGGTCACATACGCGCTGGAGTAGATCGACACAGGCAGCACCATGCGCGCGACCTCGCGGGCGATGCCGGCGTCGAGCATGCGCAGGTAGGAGGCATACGCGTTCGCGCACGACTCACGCATATCGTGGTCGATGAGCGCGTACTGCTCTTCAGATCCCGGAAGGAACTCGTAGGCACCGGTCTTGCCGACCTGCACGACGGGTCGCTCGTGATCGGGCACGTAGAACACCGGCTCGAGCTGCCGGTAGCGACCGGACTCCTCGTTGTAACTGGCAATGCGATGGCGCATGTGCTCGCGCCACACGAAGATCGGCGCACGCACGAAGAAGGTCATCGAGTTGTGCTCGAACGGACTGCCGTGCCGGTCGCGCATCAGGTAGTTGATCAGCCCGGCTGATCGGCCCGCATCCGCGTCAACGTCCTCGAGCGACTGCTCGCCGGCGGTCGACACGCGTGCAGCGAAGATGACATCGGCGTCCGAGGCACTCGCCCTGACCAGCTCTACCGTCACGTCGCTGCGGAAGCTCACTTCTTCGTTCGTGGTCACGGCGCAACCCTACCGACGCCGGGGCCTTGCACTCGGGAACAATGCACGCATGCCCTCATCCGGTGTCAGGCTCGCCCGAACATCCGACGTCGACGACATCGCCGAGGTCAACGTCAGATCTTGGCGGTCCCACTATTCGGGCGTCCTGCCCGCCGACGTCCTTGCGGCGCTCGACGCGCGGGACCTGGCGATGTCGTGGGCGAGCAGCATCCTGAACCCGCCGATCGCGTCACAGCGGGTTCTCGTGGCCGTCGACGACGATCGCGTAATCGGGTACGCAGCGATCGGACCGAGCCAGGATCCCGACGCGGACGCCACCACCGCCGAACTGCTGGCACTCGAGGTCGATCCTGATCACGTGCGCATCGGTCACGGATCACGCCTGATGGCGGCTGCCGTCGACCATCTGCGCGCGAACGGCATGCAGACCGCCGTGGCCTGGTGCGCGCTGGGCGACGAGCCGCGGCGCTCGTTCCTGCAATCCACCGGATGGGGACCGGACTCGGCTTTCCGCGATGTCTCGGTGGGGTACGACGCGGACGGCGTCGAGGTGCTCGTTCGCGAGGTCAGGCTGGTCACCGACTTGGGCTGACGTCCCGACGGGAGGGGAGTCCGGGCCCGGACAATATTGCGCCCGGCGAGTCCCCCGCTCTCGCCGGACCTGCCAAGCCTGTCGAATCGACCCACGGGCGTCTACGGAACGGTGTCCCCATCGCGGGGGCCATTGGTCCTAGTAGGTCCGGCTTGCAACGCATTTCGGCGTGGTCTGTATGACGTATGCACTACTGAGTATGCGAACCCTCGTCGAGCAGTCCATCTCGAGTTGCGGCGGCATACAACTCGGTGCGCGTTCGCGCGGGTCGACCCACGTGGGCGTACTTGGCCCTGACACGGTCCAGGTACTCCTTGGCGGTGTGCGGCGAGATGCCCATGCGGTGCGCCACGGCAGACAGCTTGAGCCCGGATGCGTAGAGGCGGAGGGCGTCGAGTTCGCGAGGGCTGAGGTCCGGCGTGTCCGCAGCGGCCGCCAGGATCGCCGCTAGCTCGACCGTCAGGTACAGCTCTCCACGCGCCGCAGACTGCAGCGCCTCCATGAGCGTGTCATAGGACACCCGCTTGGCTACGAAGCCCAGCGCCCCGGAGCGAAGGCCGCCTCGAACCGCAGCGGCATCGTCATAGGCGCTGATGAGCAGTACCGATACGCCCTGGGCCGTCAGGGCAGCAGTGCCCTCGGCAACCGGAGGAGTGCCGGGTCCCAGGTCCACGTCCAGCAGGGCGACGGTGGGCCGTTTCTCCAACGCTTCCGACACGGATGCGCCCGAGTACGCGATGACGATGTCGTCGGCCGCATTCGTATTCAGCAGGGCGGCCAGGCCCTCGCGCACCAGTTCATGGTCGTCGATGAGGGCAAGCCTCATCGACATGCCCTGTCTGCCCGGAGAGGCAGCGTCCATTCCCTTCATGTCCGTCCCCCGTCATTCATGCGCAGTTCCCAAAGCATGTCAGGTTCAGCGGGGTCCAGCACAGCCCCCGGCACTGGCAGTCGCAACATGTCGGAGCGGGCACTGTCTGATATCGGGGTGATCAGCCGGATGGCATAACTGCCGCTCTCGTGGCGGGCAGAGAAGCGCGCCACCTCCCCCGGTTCCGAGCAGTCCATCGCCCGAAGCAGGGAGTCCCGCCAGATCGCCGACTCGGTCACAGACGAGGGAGCCACGTCATAGATGTCCACGTCGAGGAACACCCCTCTATGCAACGCGTGCACCGCCAGCGAGGTCGCCAGTGCGTGCACGGCGTCCACAGCGGGATCGACCTTGACGACCGTCCGGATGAACCGCTCCTCAAGCGCAGCCTGGTACCGCACCAGGGGATGGTCGGGATCAATACGCCCCTCGGCGATCCCGTCGAGCATCCCGGTCACGTTCGACTCGCGCAGTGAGTCGTAACGAGTGGACATGCGGCCGACGCGGGCACTCGCGACCGAGGCGGCGGCCTTCTCCTCCGCCGCCTTGGAACGTGCCGCATCGACCGCTGCCGCATTCCTGCGCGTGCTGCGCCCGAAGAGAGCGGCCGCGACGATCAGCGCCGTGCCTGCCGCGAGTACCTCGTGCAGGACGTCACCCTGGATGAACAGCCACGTGGCAACGAGGACCAGCCACGACCAGCTGGGACCAGCAGCGACGGTGACGAGGAACAGCGCGACGATCGCCCGCGACGCCCAGTTCGTCCACGGCCCGTGCACGGGAGCTACTGAGAGTGCCTCCACCTGGTACATCAAGGGACACAGGCCCACGACCACCAGCACCACCCACCACGGTATGGCACCCGTTCTTGCCCACCACGCCACCAGCACACCGAGTCCGAGGAAGATGTAGAAGGCGCACGTCGTGAGCGCCGGGGCCGTGATCTCGTCTCTGGTCAGGAGGATCGCGAGTGCGGTGAACACGCCGAACGACAAGAGGATCGGGTACGCGAAGGCTCGCGCCGAGGGCCTGAACGTCGGCGCACGGCCGCCTGAAGTCGAATCCGCCCACGCGATGCGGACCGTGGTGCCCTCCCCAGGCCGGGAGGTGACATGCGACCTACCGCCCACGTCCACGAGTGACTCAACGACCGCGGCTCGCACTCCGAACCGATCACGGGCATGGCCCACCTCGAATCCGCGACCGTCATCACGCACTTCGACGCTTGCCTGGCGCCCCCGCCGATCCGATTCCATCCGCGCCCTGATCCACACCGATCGTGCGTCGGCGTGTCGAAGCACATTCGTCAGCGCCTCCCACGTCGCCGTGACGATCGCCTCGTAGACCTCCTCGGGGAGGCCCTCGAGTGATGCGCAGTCGGCATGGACAACTACGCCGGCCCCTGACAGATCGGCGATGCTGTCGCTCAGATCGAGATCGAGGCGGCGCCCCGGACTGCGATCGGTCGACATGGGAATCGTGCGCTGGAGCACCTGGCGCATCACGTCCGCGGCCTCTCGGCAACGATCGCGCAGCCGTTCGCGAAGTTCGGGGGTGCCGATGCCACCGCGCAAGATGGCAGTCAAGGTGTTGAGGACGGTCGCATGAAGCAGTCGCTCCTCGCGTCGGACCGCGGCCTCGACATCCTCCGCGACGAGTCGGTGCTGCTCCGCTTCGATGAGATCAGCGGCGGCGGTGTCGACGTCGCGCGCATCGCGTACCAGCGCGAACCTTGCGGCGATCGTCACGATGCTGATGGACAGTGCGTATGCGGGGAAGAGCACATCGGTGGCCGGCTCCACCGAGCGGGTCCCCAGCAGACCGAGGATGATTGCCGCTTCGACAACGACACTCACTGCGATGCAGCCGGCGGCGATCGTGAAAGGGAATAGCAGTCCGGCAGTGGCGCCAGGCAGCACCGCGAGCGACGTCGCAGCGCCCCAGTCACGTGGCGTCGTATGGGACGCGGCAACGAGAACGGCGATGGATGCGGCTTCCAGAGCGGCCACATTGGCTCCGCGTATGACCCAGCGCCAGCGCTGGGATTCGAACACCTGGCCCATCGCCAGCCCCACCCACGTGACCGCAACGAGGCCGATGAGGAGTGCGGCCGCCGAGCTGGACTGTCGCGTCGGCCACAGCCGCTGGTCGCCGACGAACCACAGCACCTGCCACACGAGTGCGAGCGTCACGAGCCCGCGATCGACCACGTCGAAGGTGGACCGCACCGGGCCGGACGCCGGCGCCGCGCCGGCAGCGGACGGCACAGGTGCGATTGAGGCGTTCGGCGCGGACACCTCCCCGACCTGCTCCATCCCGGAAGCCTTCCACAACGACTCCTTCTCCGGGTCAGGTCGACCCGCGCCGGCACGGTCCCGATAACGTCCCACCGTGCCCTCCTCGCCGATCGAACCGCCGCACAAGCGACGGATCACCTCGAATGCGGTGGGCATCGGACTGGCGACGGGCGCCTACGCCCTGTCCTTCGGGGCGATCTCGGTGGCGAGTGGCCTGAGCGTCCTGCAGAGCCAGACGCTGTCTCTCCTCATGTTCACCGGCGCCTCCCAGTTCGCTCTCGTCGGCGTCCTGGGCGCTGGCGGGGGCGCCGTCGCCGCGATCCTGACCGCCTGGCTGCTCGGGGCCCGCAACGGCCTCTACGCGTTGAGCATGGCCCCCGTCCTGGACGTGCACGGCCTGCGCCGCCTCGGCGCCGCGCAGCTGACCATCGACGAGTCCACGGCGATGGCTCTAGCCCACCCAGAGCCCATCCGCGCGGCCAGGCACGCCTTCTGGAGCACCGGCCTGTCGGTCTTCGTCCTGTGGAACATCGGCACCTTCATGGGCTCGTTCGGCGCCTCGCTCATCGACAACCCGGCTTCGCTCGGCCTCGACGCCGCCATCCCGGCAGGCTTCCTCGCCTTGCTCTGGCCGCGTCTGGTCGATCGGACGATGTGGGCCGTCGCGGCGGCCGGAGCCACGGTCGCGCTGGTGCTGACGCCGATCCTTCGCCCCGGGCTGCCCGTCCTGGCGGCCGGCCTCGTCGCGCTGGTCGCGTCGTGGCTCGTGGGGAGGCGCGAATGATCTGGTTCGCGGTCCTGGCAGGATCGTTGGGGACGTACGTCGCGAAACTGGTCGGCTACCTGTTGCCCGGCGAGACCCTTGCGCGCCCGCAGATCCGTCGCATCACCGGCCTGCTGCCGGTGGCGTTGCTGTCCGCCCTTGTCGCGGTGCAGACATTCGCCGTGGGCCAGACCCTCGTGATCGACGCCCGGCTCGCCGGCGTGATCGCCGCGGTGGTCGCGCTCCTCCTGCGGGCGCCATTCCTCGTGGTCGTCCTCGTGGCCGCCTTCACCGCTGCCGTGCTCCGCGCTCTGGGTCTGGCGTCGTGACCGAGCCGCGCAAGCCGATCTTCGGGTTCCTGTGGGCCAAACCGGACCCCAACGCTCCCGTCGACGGCGCCTACCGGCAGGTCCGGCCGGTCCGCATCACCGGCAGAGGGCTCGTCAGGGTCGTCGTCCTCGTCGTGACGAGCGCCCTCACGGTGATGCTCATCGGCTCAGCGCTGATGGCAGCGCTCATCAGCCGGGAACTGCTCCCGACCATCGTCGCCGCCGCGGTCGGCGCCACCTTGACGTTCCTCATCCTGCGCGGGTGGGTGGTCGGCACCTATGTGTCCGACGAGGCCGTGCGCATCGAGACGACCTTCCGTCGCCGCGAGTTCGCTTGGCCGGAGGTGGCGGGCATCGAGGTGCTCGATTGCTCGGTCCCGTTCCTCGGACTGCCTCTCAACGTCGAGGGACGCCGGTCGATCATCCGCACGACCGGCGGGGAGTCGATACCGACGCACGTCTACACGACGTCGCCCGACCTCTGGCTGCGCGTGGAGGCCTTCGACATGGCTCGCCTGCGGCTCGAGCGCTGGGGAACGCCCTAGCCCTGCGAACTCACGTCGCGTCGTGCAGGGCGATCGCTCTGCGCATCGCAGCACGCGCGCGCTTTCGGTCGCGCGCATCGTCGTAGCCGATGGCCAGCCGGTACCAGCAACGCCAGTCGTCCGGCGCCGCCTGCACCTCACCCTCGTACTCTGCGAACCGCGCGTCCGCGGCCTCCTTGACGATGCGCCCCGACGGCATCCTCGGCAGGTCGTCCTCCGGCAGTCCGCCCTCGGCGCCCAGTTCCTCCCCGAGACGCTGGCTGCGCTGCCCGAAGCGCAGCTCTCGCCACAGAACCCAGATCCCGATGACGGGGATGACCACGACGCTGACGCCGAAGACGATGAGCATGGGCTCCCCTGTACTGGCCAAGGCCCACGCCCGCATGCCCGCGAAGACGATGTACACGGCAACGGCGGCGGCAAGCAGCCAGGACAGGACCTTCGCGCTCATGGCGCCGACCGCATGGTCACCAGTGTCAGGCGAGATCGAGGTACGCCGCGAGACCGATCGTCAGGCCGGGGTGCGTGCTCACCTTGCGCACACCCATCAGGACTCCGGGCATGAACGACGTCCGGTCGAGGGAGTCGTGACGGATCGTCAGCGTCTCGCCCTCGCCCCCGAAAATGACCTCCTGATGCGCCACCAGTCCACGTGCTCGGACCGAGTGGACGTGGATCCCATCCACATCGGCGCCGCGAGCGCCCTCGATTCCGTGCGTCGTGGCGTCCGGCTGCGGCGGCAGTCCTGCCCGGGCCGCGGCGATGAGCTCGGCCGTAAGCGCTGCCGTCCCGGACGGGGCATCGGCCTTGTCCGGGTGGTGGAGCTCGATGATCTCCGCAGACTCGAAGTAGGGGGCAGCGATCTGGGCCAGACGCATCATGATGACCGCGCCGATCCCGAAGTTGGGGGCGATCAGGACGCCCACGGCGGGATTCGCGTCGCACAGTTGACGGATCTGGTCGAGCTTGGCGTCGTCGAATCCGGTCGTGCCGACGACACAGTTGATGCCAGCACCGATGCAGTACCTCAAGGTGCGCATCACGGCGTCTGGTGACGTGAAATCGACGATGACCTCGGCTCCGGCCTGGGCCAGCGCCGACGGCGGAACGCCGACATCGATAGCGGCGACGAGTTCGCAGTCCGATGCGCCGTTCACCGCCTCGACGACCGCCTGACCCATGCGCCCACGCGCTCCGACGACTCCGACCTTGATCACGTCGCGAGCCTACCCCCGCAGCGGTTGACGGCACGTCGGGCCAACGGCGCGCGTCAGGCTCCGCTCAGCCCAAGGCGTTGAACGTCGTCGTCTCATCGAACGGTCCGACGACCGCAAGCGTGGCGGGCGCTGTGAGCAAGTCACGCGAGACGTCCTGAATGTCCTGCGAGGTCACGCGATCGACCCGCTGGAGCAGATGATCGATGCTCAGCAGCGGCTCACCGTTCAGCTCGCTCTTCGCGATTCGCGTCATGCGAGCCCCGGTGTCCTCCTGGCCGAGAACCGTTCCGCCCCGCACCTGGCCCTTGCCGCGCGCGATCTCGTCATCGGTCAGGCCGTGGTCGGCGAGTCGCTCTATCTCCGAGATGCACACGTCCAGGACACTGTCGACCTTGCTCGGCAGGCAGCCCACGTAGACGCCGAACATGCCGTCGTCGGCGAAGCCCTGGGCGTACGAGTAGACCGAGTAGGCCAAGCCGCGCTTCTCCCGAACCTCCTGGAAGAGGCGACTGCTCATGCCGCCGCCGAAGGCGGTCGACAGGACGCTCATGGCGTAGCGACGCGGATCGCTTCGGGTCAGGCCGGGCACGCCAAGGATCAGGTTGGCCTGCTCCGTGGCGCGCTGGGTGACCTTGACGTTCGCGCCGCGACGACGGGGGCGGCCGACCCTGCGCGGCGCCGTCACCTCGGCCTTGTCGTCGAGCACGTGCGCGAAGGCGGCCCGCACCTGCTTGACGACGGTGGCGTGGTCGAGATTCCCGGCAGCGGCGATGACCATGGACTCGGGGCGGTACTTGCGCCGGTAGAAGGCGTTGATGGACTTGCGGCTCAGCCCCGTGATGGTCTCGATCGTCCCGAGCACCGGTCGGCCGAGCGGAGTGTCGCCGAACATGGCCAACGCGAACTCCTCGTGGACAAGGTCCGCCGGCTCGTCCTCGTGCATCGCGATCTCTTCGAGGATGACGCCGCGCTCACTCTCGACGTCCTCGGTGCGAATGAGCGCATCGGTGACGACGTCGGACACGACGGCGATGGCGAGCGGAAGATCAGCGTCGAGCACGCGTGCGTAGTAGCACGTGTACTCCTTCGTGGTGAAGGCATTGAGGTCGCCGCCGACCGCCTCGATGGAGGCGGAGATGTCCATGGCAGACCGCTGGGACGTCCCCTTGAAGAGCAGGTGCTCGAGGTAGTGGGCCGAGCCCATCATCGAGCCGCTCTCATCACGCGAGCCGACGTTCACCCAGACGCCGAAGGCGACGGAACGAACGCCGGGAACCTGCTCGGTGATGATTCGCAGGCCGCCCGGGAGGGTGGTGCGGCGGACGAGTCCGCCGTCACCCTCCCGAAGCAGCGTGCGTGTCTCAGCCTTGGGCATCGGCAGGCGCGTCAGCGCCCTCGAGGACCGGGATGAGAGAGAGCTTGCCGCGCGGGTCGATCTCCTTGATCTCGACCTGCACCTTGCTGCCGACCTTGAGGACGTCCTCGACGTTCTCGACACGCTTTCCGCCGGCAAGCTTCTTGATCTCCGAGATGTGCAGGAGACCGTCCTTGCCGGGCATCAGCGACACGAACGCGCCGAACGTCGTGGTCTTGACCACGGTGCCCAGGTAGCGCTCGCCCACCTCGGGCATCGTCGGGTTGGCGATCTGATTGATCTGCGCACGTGCAGCCTCGGCCGACTCACCATTCGTGGCACCGATGTAGATGGTGCCGTCGTCCTGGATGGTGATATCGGCGCCGGTCTCCTCCTGGATCTGGTTGATGATCTTGCCCTTCGGCCCGATCACCTCGCCGATCTTGTCGACCGGGATCTGGATGGCGATGACGCGAGGTGCCGTCGGCGCCATCTCGTCCGGCGCATCGATGGCCTCGTTCATGACGTCGAGGATCGCCAGGCGCGCATCATGAGCCTGCGCCAACGCCTTGCCGAGCACGGACGCAGGGATGCCGTCGAGCTTGGTGTCGAGTTGCAGGGCGGTGACGAAGTCCTTGGTCCCAGCGACCTTGAAGTCCATGTCGCCGTAGGCGTCCTCGGCACCGAGGATGTCGGTGATGGCGACGTACTCGAGCTTGCCATCGACCTCCCCCGAGATCAGACCCATCGCGATGCCCGCGACCGGCGCGCGCAGCGGCACACCGGCGTTGAGGAGCGACATGGTCGACGCGCAGACAGAGCCCATCGAGGTCGAGCCGTTGGATCCGAGAGCCTCGGACACCTGACGGATCGCGTAGGGGAACTCCTCCTTGGTCGGCAGCACCGGCAGCAGTGCACGCTCGGCGAGCGCGCCATGGCCGATCTCGCGACGCTTGGGCGAGCCCACGCGACCGGTCTCGCCGGTGGAGTACGGCGGGAAGTTGTAGTTGTGCATGTAGCGCTTGCGACTCTCCGGGTTCAGCGTGTCGAGCTGCTGCTCCATGCGGAGCATGTTCAGGGTCGTGACGCCCAGGATCTGGGTCTCGCCCCGCTCGAAGAGCGCCGAGCCGTGAACGCGCGGCAGCACGTCGACCTCTGCCGAGAGCGTGCGGATGTCCGTGAGGCCACGGCCGTCGATGCGCACGTGGTCCTTCAGGACGCGCTCGCGCACGACCTTCTTGGTGACCGACCGAAGCGCCGCGGAGATCTCCTTCTCGCGGCCCTCGAACTCCTGGCCGGCCTCGGCGATGACGACCTTCTTGATGTCGTCGAGCCGGTCCTCGCGCTCGGCCTTGCTCACGATGGTCATCGCCTCGCGAACGTCGACGAGGGTGAGCCGCTCGACCGCGTCGTAGACGTCGTCCTGGTACTCGAGGAAGACGGGGAAGTCGACGATCGGCTTGGCGGCCGCGGCGGCCAGCTGCTGCTGCGCCTCGCACAGAGTGCGGATGAACGGCTTGGCGGCGTCGAGTCCAGCCGCGACGACGTCCTCGGTCGGGGCGGTGGCGCCACCGGCGATGAGTTCGATGGTGCGGACGGTGGCCTCGGCCTCGACCATCATGATGGCCACGTCGTCACCGGCGATGCGGCCCGCGACGACCATGTCGAACACGGCCTCCTCGAGCTGCTCGTACGTCGGGAACGCGACCCACTGGCCGCGGATGAGGGCAACGCGGACGCCGCCGATCGGGCCGCTGAAGGGAAGCCCGGAGAGCTGGGTCGATGCGGATGCGGCGTTGATCGCCACGACGTCGTAGAGGTCCTTGGGGTGGAGCGCCATGACTGTGATGACGACCTGGACCTCGTTGCGCAGACCCTTCTTGAAGGTCGGGCGCAGCGGTCGGTCGATCAGGCGACAGGTGAGGATGGCGTCCTCCGACGGGCGACCCTCACGGCGGAAGAACGAGCCGGGGATGCGACCGAGCGAGTACATCCGCTCCTCGACGTCGACCGTGAGCGGGAAGAAGTCGAACTGATCCTTCGGCTGCTTGCCGGCCGTGGTCGCCGACAGCAGCAGCGTCTCTTCGTCGAGCGTGACCGTTACCGAGCCGGCGGCCTGGCGGGCCAGTCGGCCGGTTTCGAAGACGATCGTGCGCGTGCCGAACGACCCGTTGTCGATGACGGCTTCTGCGCGGGAAATCTGGGGACCCTCCACGGGTGCCTCCTGTTTCTTTGACAGGGGCGCACACGTAAACGCGGCCGGTGGCGGTCTTCGATCGAGGCCCACGGGGTTGACCTGACTGGCAGGCAACCCCGGAGGTCACTACCGAGGACCGACGGACGACGCTGTCGCGGCGCCCCGGATTGGTTGCGGTATTCAGTTGTGAAATGCCGAGCCGACGGCCCGGCCAAGGCGCCCAGAGCAGCGCCCAAGGAGCATCCGACTAGCGGCGGATGCCCAACTTCTCGATGATCGTGCGGTAGCGCGCGATGTCGGTCTTCACCAGGTACTGAAGGAGCCGACGGCGCTGGCCCACGAGGAGCAGCAGGCCACGACGGCTGTGGTGGTCGTGCTTGTGGGTCTTGAGGTGCTCCGTGAGGTCGGCGATGCGCTTGGTGAGGAGCGCGATCTGGACCTCGGGGCTTCCGGTGTCGCCCGGCTTGGTGCCGTACTCGGCGATGATCTGCTGCTTAGTGGCAGTGTCCAGCGGCATGCGAATTCCTTTTCGTCGTTCCCGAGGGAACGGTCGAGATGACACGAATCGCGGAGGTAGGGCCCAAGGCCCGCTACACGACCGTCTGTGCCCCCAGAGCCTACCAGCCTCAGCGACGGGCCAGGACCGCCGCATCCGTGCCCACGGCGAGAGTCACGTGGGCCAGAACCCCGGCGAGGATGGATCGCGTGCGAAGGGCCACCACCCCCAGGACGAGGCCGCCGAACAGGCTCATCACCATCTCTGGGAGCGGCTTGTCCAGGTGCAGCAGGCAGTAGGGGGCGGCCATGGCCGGGATCGCCCACCAGCCCACGAGCCGGAACCCCGCGCTCACGAGGAAGCCCCGGTAGAAGAACTCGAGGGCCACGAAGGTCGCCGCGTACATGGCCCACCAGCCCAGGAGCCCGAGCACGGTGCCCCGCCCGGCCGACCAGTCGCTGTAGAACGGATAGGTCGCCTGGAATCGCGGCTGCCCCGCCGACAGGTAGGCGCCCGCGACGATCACCGGGAGCAGCACAGCGAAGATCCGCAGCTCGCCGCGGAACAGGCCCATCCGCAGGCCGTACGAGCGGATGGACTGGCGATGGACGAGGGCATACGCCACCGGGACGGTGACGTAGATGACGACGCACCAGAACGCCCACCAGCCCAGTTGCGCCAGTTCCGGCCATGACGGCGGCCGCTGCCGGGGCACCCAGCTGACCAGCGAGATGCCGACCCAGCCGGTGGCGAGGAACACGAGCAGACCTCGACGGCTCGGGGCACGCCGCCAGGCCAGCACAAGGATCACCGCGAACACCACCAAGAAGCTCGTCGCGGTCTTCGCAAGCTCGTGGCCCCACCATGCCCGCGCGTCGAACGCAGTGATCAGAAGCGCCTCATACCCGAAGACGGCGGCTGCAAGGAGGACGGTCACAGACAACACGCGCACTGGCTGGGAGGTCGCAAAGACCGCCCGCCACGTCAATGGAGAGTCCGACTCCGGCGCGTCGACGAGGACGTCGGGATCAGTGAGCACGAACGGGGTCCACTAGGCGGACAGGAGCGTGCGGATGCTGTCGACGTCCTTGTGCATCTGCACCACCAGTCCATCGACGTCAGGGAAGGTCAGCTGGCCCCGTACCCGGTCGATGAACTCCAAGGTGATCGGCTTGTCGTAGAGGTCGAGTCCGGTCTGGTCGATGACGTAGGTCTCGACTCGCCTCTGATTGGTGTGGAACTGCGGATTCGTGCCGACCGAGATGGCCGAGGACCAGCGGTGGTCGCCGTCGCTGAGGAACCCCGCATACACCCCGTCGGCGGGCAGCGTGGGTGAGCCCGTCCACCCGAGGTTGGCCGTCGGGAAGCCGAGGGTGCGTCCGCGTGCGTCACCGTGGACGACGGTGCCGGTGAGCTCGTAGGGTCGCCCGAGCATGTCGGCGGCAGTCGCCACATCCCCATCGGAGATCAGCCTGCGCACGAGCGTCGACGACCAGAAGGTGCCGCTATCTCCCGCCAGTGGAACGCCGATAACGTCGAAGCCAAGTTCGGCGCCCATCGTCGAGAGCAAGGACACATCGCCGCGTGCGCGTCGGCCGAACCGGAAGTCCTCCCCCACGGCAACCGCAGCCACATCGAGGCGCCCGACCAGCACTTCGCGCACGAAGTCCTCAGGTTCAGTGGCCTGAAGCTTCTCATCGAAGGTCAGCACGAGGACGTCATCTGCGCCAGCCGAGCGGAGGAGTTCGACTCGTCGGTCCACCGACGCCAGCGACTTAGGCGGTCCTTCGGGGCTGACGATGGCTAGGGGATGCGGGTCGAACGTGACGACCACCATCGCAAGCCCGCGCCGGTCCGCCTCCTTCCGCGCCGCCGAGACGAGCACCCGCTGGCCACGATGCACTCCGTCGAACACGCCAATCGTGGCGACATGGCGGGTTCCGGGCATATCCGAACTCTACCCATGCCCGCACTTCGCTCACGTCCGCGATGATTCGCTTCGCTGCTACTTTCATCGAGTGGTGACATCCACGAGTCCACCGGACACCGTCACGGGACGGATTGATCAGAAGGCCTTGCTGCTGCTCGGCTGGATCTGCGCCATTGGTGCAACGGGCGCCTCACTGTCGGCGATTTCGCTGGTCGATGCCAGCGAATCCATGGCACTGTCCGACACGATGCGCGCAGCGTGCGCGGGCGCCATCAGCCTGACGATCGCGGCAACCGCCGTCCCGGCGGGTCTGTTCGCGGACCGCATTGGCCGACGCCGACTGCTCTGGTGGTCCTTCCTGGTGACCGGCGCCGCGAACCTGCTGATCGCACTGGTGCCGCAGGCTTGGTCGTACCTCGTCGGCCTGATCATCGCCGGTGTGGGGTACGGCGCCATGGGCACCAGTGCGTACGCCTACGTCAAGCGCATCGCCACCGGGAACACGCTCGGTCGGGCCCTGGGCATCCTCGGCGTGTACATATCCGTCCTCACCTTTCTGGCGAACGTGGGCGGGAGCGCGCTTGCCAACATCAACTGGCGTCTGCTGTTCGTCGTGCTTCCCCTCATGTGCCTCGTCGCACTCGTCCTGACCCCTCGACTGCTTCCGGTCATGGAAGCGATCCGCGGAGGGTCCGTTGACTGGGCGGGCATCGTGCTGCTCGCGCTGTCGATCACGGGCCTGGTCGGTGGCCTGGGTCGGATCAGCAGTCCCGGCGGCCAATCGCAGGGGTTCATCGCCCTCGTGGCAAGTGCGGTGTGCTTCACCGCGTGGCTCTTCGTCGAGTCACGGGCCAGCTCGCCGATCCTGCCCCTCGGTCTCCTGCGGACTCGTCTGTTCGTGGCGGCGATGATCATCGGGCTGCTCATGAACGCCGTCATGGGAGCAGCCGTCCTGGGCTTGAGCGACTTGCTGCAGTACGCCCAGCAGGACGACGTCTCGGTCGCGGCGCTGCTCCTCCAGCCGTTCTTCGTCCTCGGCTCCATCGGCGGCGCCATCGCCGGCCGGTACCTCAGCCGAAGCCGACCGCCGTACCTCGTTGCGGGCATCGGCGCTGCCATCTCGGCGCTGGGCTTCGTCTGGCTGGCGCTCACGCACCTCGGCACGCCCTATCCTCTGGTCCTGCCCGGAATGCTCATCGCAGGCATGGGATTGGCGGCCACACTCACGGCGCAGGCGCAGGTCTTCGTGCAGGCAGCGACCGGTGATCACTACGGCCCGCTCACGTCACTCAAGACCACGGTCAGTCAGATCGGCAGCGGCCTGGGAATGGTCCTCAGCGTCGTCGTTCTGCAATTGCTGACCGACAACGGTCTGAGTCGGCAGCTTGCAGCAACGGGCATCCCGGCCTCGGAACTCGGCACAGCACAGCAAGTGCTTCAGTCATTCGTCGAGTCCGGCCAGCCACCGAGGGCAACGGACGCCACCGCACTGCTGCACGCCGCTGCGGAATCGTTCAGCGGCGCGGACGACCTGCTCATGTTCGGCTCAGCGATCGCGTGCGCCGTCACCGCCGTGATCGCATGGTTCTGGCTGCGTCAGCCCGCGGTGGCAGAACCGCCCGAGAACACTGCGAGGTAGCGCGCGCGCCCGTCGGCGTCGACCGCCAGGGCCACGAAGGTGCCGTCGGGAGCCAGAATCGCAACCGGGTCATCGACCGCCGGTCCCGCGTAGGGGATGCGAACGCCGTTGATCACCAGGTGCGCCTGTGCCGCATCCACCTGCCAGGTCGGGAAGCACTTCGGCACCACGTCGGACATTGCCTGCAGGCATTCAGGACCTCGCTGCGCAAGGTCGTCGAGTGACACGGCCGTGGTGAGCTCGAAGACGCCCACTCGCGTGCGCCGCAAGGAGGTCAGGTGGCCGCCGACGCCGAGCCGGTCGCCGAGGTCGCGGGCGATCGCGCGGACGTACGTGCCGGTGCTGCATGAGACAACCACGTCGACGTCGATCCACGACCGATCAGGGCGAATGGCTGCCACGTCGATGCTGGCCACGTCCACTGTGCGGGCCTGCAATTCGACATCCTCCCCTGCCCGCACGAGGTCGTAGGCGCGCTTGCCGTCGACCTTGATCGCGCTCACCGAGCTGGGCCGCTGCTCGATGGCCCCAACGAAGCCGCCCAACGCCTGAACGATGTCCGTGTCACTGATGTCACTGATCTGGGAAGGCTCGGCGGCCGCCAGCAGGTCGCCGGTGCGGTCGTCGGTGACGGTGGAGGAGCCGAGACGAATCGTCGCCTCATATGCCTTGTCCTTGAGCGCAAGCAGCCCGAGCAGCCTGGTCGCCCGTCCGACTCCGAGCACGAGCACGCCGGTCGCCATCGGGTCGAGCGTGCCAGCGTGCCCGACCTTGCGGGTGCCCAGCGCCCGTCGCGCCCGACCGACGACGTCGTGGGAGGTCAGGCCCTCGGGCTTGTCGACGACGAGGAGCCCGGTGACTTCCCCGCCGGTCGCGGACGACATCTAGGGAGCGTCCGCCGCCGGCTCGTCGGCCTCGGCATCGGGGTGCCGATACGGATCTGCCTCGCCGGCGTAGGCGGCACCCGCGGCCTGCTCGTGCACCGCGGCATCGGCGACCGCCGCCTGCTTCAGCAGTTCCTCGAGGTGGGCAGCGGTCTCGGGGATCGCGTCCGGGATGAACTCCAGCGTCGGCGTGAACTTCACGCCTGTCTGCTTGCCCACCTCCGAGCGCAGCACGCCCTTGGCGGACTCCAGGGCACGCGCCGTGGAGTCCCGCTCGTCCTCGTCGCCGTACACCGTGTAGAAGACCGAGGCCTCCCGGATGTCCGATGTCACCCGCACGTCAGTGACGGTGATGAAACCCAGGCGCGGATCCTTGATCCGCTTCTCCAAGGTCTCAGCCACGATCACCTTGATGCGGTCAGCCATCTTCCGCTGCCGCGCTTCGCTCGTCATGCCCTACGCCTTTCGCGGCTTCTCACGCAGCTCGAACGTCTCGATGACATCGTCCGTCTTGACGTCCTGGAAGTTGCCGAGGTTGATGCCGCACTCGAAGCCCTCGCGCACCTCGGTGACGTCGTCCTTGAAGCGACGAAGTCCCGCGATCGTGAGGCTCTCCGCGACGACAGCGCCGTCGCGGATGAGACGAGCCTTGCCGTTGCGACGGATCTCCCCCGACTGCACGAGGCAGCCGGCGATCGTGCCGAACTTGCTCGACTTGAACACCTCGCGCACCTCGGCGGTACCGAGTTGGACCTCTTCGTAGATCGGCTTCAGCATGCCGCGCAGGGCCGCCTCGACCTCTTCGATGGCCTGGTAGATGACGCTGTAGTAGCGAACATCCACGCCCTCCTCGGACGCCAGCTCGGCGACCTTGCCCTCCGGCCGGACGTTGAAGCCGATGATGACGGCCTTAGACGCGCTGGCCAGGGTGACGTCGTTCTTGTTGATGGCGCCGACGCCGCGGTGGATGACACGGAGGTTGACCTCCTCGCCCACATCGATCTTGAGCAGGGCGTCCTCGAGTGCCTCGACCGAACCGGAGACGTCGCCCTTGATGATCAAGGTGAGCTCCTGGACCTCGCCCTTCTCCAAGGACTCAAGGAAGTCCTCGAGCGACCGCTTGACGCGGTTCTTCGCGAGCATGGCGTTGCGCTCGCGAGCCTGTCGGGTCTGGGCGATCTGTCGGGCGACACGGTCCTCCGCCACGACCATGAAGCTGTCGCCTGCGCCCGGCACGGACGTGAGTCCGAGCACCTGCACGGGGAACGACGGGGTGGCGACGTCGACGGGGTTGCCCTCGTCGTCGAGCATGGCCCGCACGCGACCGAAGGCGTCACCGGCCACGATCGAGTCGCCGGCGCGCAGCGTGCCGCGCTGGACGAGGACCGTTGCCACCGGGCCGCGGCCGCGGTCCAGGTGCGCCTCGATTGCGACACCCTGGGCGTCCTGGTGCGGATTGGCACGCAGGTCGAGCGTCGCGTCGGCGGTGAGCAGGACGGCTTCGAGCAGCGACTCGATCCCGGTGCCTGCCTTGGCCGACACGTCGACGAACATCGTGTCGCCGCCGAACTCCTCGGCCACCAGGCCGTACTCGGTCAGTTGGGCGCGGACCTTCATCGGGTCAGCGCCCTCCTTGTCGACCTTGTTGACTGCGACGACGATCGGCACGCCGGCCGCCTGCGCATGGTTCAGCGCCTCGATGGTCTGCGGCTTCACGCCGTCGTCCGCCGCCACCACGAGGATGGAGATGTCGGTGACCTGAGCACCACGGGCCCGCATGGCCGTGAAGGCCTCGTGACCGGGGGTGTCGATGAAGGTGATCTTCCGCTCCGTGCCGTCTGCGGTGTAGGTCTTCACCTGGTAGGCGCCGATGTGCTGGGTGATGCCGCCCGCCTCGCCACCGATGACGTTGGTCTTGCGGATGGCGTCGAGCAGCCGGGTCTTGCCATGGTCGACGTGACCCATGACCGTGACGACCGGCGGACGGATCTCCAGGTCTGCGTCCTCGCCCTCGTCCTCACCGAACTCGAGGTGGTACGACTCGAGCAGTTCGCGGTCCTCGTCCTCGGGGGACACGACCTCGACGTTGTAGTTGAGCTCACCACCGAGCAGGCGCAGCGTGTCGTCGTCGATCGACTGCGTCGCGGTGACCATCTCGCCAAGGCCGATGAGCACCTTGACGAGGTCCGCCGGCATCGCGTCGATCTTCTCGGCGAAGTCGGTGAGGCTGGCGCCGCGCGGAAGCCGCACGACCTCGCCCTGGCCGCGCTTGATCCGGACGCCGTCCATGATCGGCGCCTGCATGTTGTCGAATTCCTGACGCTTCGCGCGCTTGGACTTCCGGCCACGTGACGGCCGACCGCCAGGACGACCGAAGGCGCCCGCCGTCGTGCCGCGGCCACCTGGGCCACCGCCACGACCGGGGAACCCACCGGGACCGCCGGGCGCACCGCCCGGTGCACCACCGGGACCACCCGGGCCACGACCGGCGAAGCCGGGACGAGCACCGCCAGCGCCGCCCGGTGCACCACCGGGACCACCCGGGCCACGACCGGCGAAGCCGGGACGAGCACCGCCGGGACCACCGGGACCACCGGGTCCACCCG
>Ga0194043_1000184_pt1 | contig 31735 bp, 23 predicted proteins | sample JunL4415m_MetaG_FD_161274 | JGI IMG/M metagenome (GOLD analysis project Ga0194043, IMG submission 161274) | Anoxic zone freshwater microbial communities from boreal shield lake in IISD Experimental Lakes Area, Ontario, Canada - Jun2016-L442-15m | ecosystem: Environmental > Aquatic > Freshwater >...
CTATATTTACGTATCGAATGATTTTGGTAATAGTTGGACAAAATCGACTGATCAAGTAATAAATTCAAGTTCAAAGAGTTGGACGAGTGTATCATTAGATTCATCTGGACAGTACCAAACAGCTGTTACAGACTATATTTACGTATCGAATGATTTTGGTAATAGTTGGACAAAATCGACTGATCAAGTAATAAATTCAAGTTCAAAGAGTTGGACGAGTGTATCATTAGATTCATCTGGACAGTACCAAACAGCTGTTGCAAATGGTGGTGATTTTGTTTACGTATCAACTAATTTTGGTGATACATGGACAAAATCACCAAATGCACCACAAAAAAATTGGGTTTCAGTATCAGCATCAGGTCAATATCAAACCGCTGTTGCAAATGATGATTATATTTACATATCTAATGATTCTGGTAATACATGGACACAAAAAAATGTACCACTAATAATATGGAGTTCAGTATCATTATCTGCATCAGGTCAATATCAAACCGCTGTTGCAAACACTTATACTGTTGGTGGTTATATTTACGTATCAACTGATTTTGGTAATACGTGGACAAAATCACAAAATTCACCACAAAAACAATGGCAAAGTGTATCATTATCTGCATCAGGTCAATATCAAACCGCTGTTGCAGAACATGACTATATTTACATATCTAATGATTTTGGTGTTACATATGAAAAATCTAGTAGTGAAATAAATTCTATTACAAAACGTTGGTCAAGTGTATCTTTATCAGCATCAGGTCAATATCAAATGGCTGTTGCAAATTTTGATTTTGTTTACACATCTTCTGATTATGGTAATACGTGGGTAAAATCACCTAATGAAGTAATAAATTCTACTTCAAAGAGTTGGCATTCTGTATCATTATCTGCATCTGGTAAATACCAAACGGCTGGCACTAACGTTCTTTACATATCTAATGATTTTGGTTCTACATGGAACGAAAACTCATTTCCTGATTTACCTTCTTGTGTATCAATGTCGGAATCCGGTCAATACCAAACAACTGCTTTATACAGTGAATATATTTGCGTTTCTAATAATTTTGGCAATAATTGGATAAATATAGGTGGTTTCGATATCAATGATGATTTTAGCTCTATATCATTATCTGCATCTGGCCAATACCAAACAGCTATTATAAATAATGATTTTGTTTGGACATCTTCTGATTATGGTAATACGTGGGTAAAATCAACTAATCAAGTAATAAATTCTACTTCAAAGAAATGGAAAAGTGTATCATTATCAGGATCTGGCCAGTATCAAACGGCTGTTACAAGTGATGGGAATATTTACACCTGTATATCATCATTAGTATAAAAGTATTTTTAAAATTGTTTATTTATTATTTGTATAAATAAAAATGTACAATCTATATGAAGGTATAGAAGTTTCAAATGCTGTAAAGAGTACATATTCAAACACATATAATGGAAATTCTGGATTAATAGGTGAACCTGGACCAAAAGGTCCACCTGGTGAAAATGGAAATTTGAGTAAGGATGATTTATCTATTTTTTCAACATTAGGTATATCTCTAACAGGTTTTGGTCAGAATTGGGTTGAAAAACCTACTAATATTACTAATATGGCAGTGAGAGTATCTTTATCTGCTTCTGGAAAATATCAAACAATTGCTACAGAGAATGATTATATTTATGTATCAAGTGATTTTGGTAATACGTGGATACAAAATACAAATTCTCCGCAAAAACAATGGCAAGGTGTATCATTATCAAACGGCTGTTGCATATTATGGATATTATATGGGTGGTCCTGATTCTCCTGATCCTGAACCTGATTTTATTTATTTCTCTAAAGATTTTGGTGTTACGTGGTCACAATCAAATTCTCTACAACAAAATTGGAATTTCGTATCTTTATCTGCATCAGGTCAATATCAAACTGCTGTTGCACACACTTATCCTGGTGATTATATTTACGTATCAACTGATTTTGGTAATACGTGGACAAAATCACAAAATTCACCTCAAAAAAAATGGAGATCAGTATCTTTATCTGCATCAGGTCAATATCAAACTGCTGTTGTACAGAATGATTTTATTTATGTATCAAATGATTTTGGTAATACATGGATACCAAAATTAGAAGTAGACAGAGATTGGATGTATATATCTTTATCTGCTTCGGGTCAGTACCAAACAGCTGTTGCAAACGATGATTTTATTTACATATCAAATGATTTTGGTAATACGTGGACACAAAACACAAATTCTCATCAAAAAATTTGGATGTCTGTATCTTTATCAGCATCTGGCCAGTATCAAATGGCTCTTGCATATACTGATTATATTTATGTATCTACTGATTTTGGTAATAAGTGGACAGCAATATCTTTTCCACAAACTACTTTTAACGCTGTATCAATGTCTGGTTCTGGTCAATATAGTACAATTGTTTTATTATCATCCACTAGTATTTACACATCTAAATCATCTACACCATAAAAATTATAAATTAGAATAAATATAATTTTGTGATACTTTATTTTTTGACATATTATACAAATAATTGTATAATATAAATACTTTGTTTATTCTTTGAGTCCTAAATTTATAATCTTGTCGAAAGTTCCCATAACTACTTGATGTGCTATAAGAAGAGTAATTTTACCATTAAAGTTTTCTCTAATAGAGTTAAAAACAGTTTCTGTCAAATCTTGATCCAAACTTGACGTACATTCGTCTAATAACAAAGGTGTGTTAAACATTTCAGAAAGAGCCATTGTGTAAGCAAGAATCACACGAGAAAGTTCTCCGCCGCTAAGCATATTTATATCAGCTTCTATGTTAATTAAATGAATGAAAAAAGTGACTTTTTTCTGATTAAAATGACTTTTATCCAAGAAATGAAAATCAAAATGTAAATATATATCCATTCAAAATATAAAGCTTGATTTTGAAAAATGAACTTTTTTTGCGGATTTCCTCCGTTTTTCAAAAAGTCGGAGGAGGAGGAAAATCTTTTTCTTTTTTCTTTTGTTTTCTAAATAATTTCAAAAATTCGTAGAAAATTTCCTTTGGATTATCTTTTTTTATTTTGCTCCTCCTCCGACTTTTTTAGAATTTTAGTTCTAAAGAAAAGTTCTAAATCACAAAAAATTAATACCAAATAAAATTTCTATATAATAAATGATCACTGTTTTTCCTAAAGAAGGAATTCATTTACGCTCAAAAAATACAGGAAAAGATTATTACTATAATCCAATAACGGATACACAACAATATAAACCATTTGATATTAAAGAAATGATTTCTATACCTGATGCATGGGATATTTTTTATTCAAAAAATAATATTCCTTACTTTAAAAACACGTTGACATCTAAAACACAATTTAAAATACCAGACGATAGTATTTTAGAATCAAAATCAAAATGTGAAACAGAATTGACTTATCCAATTACAAATCTATCTGACATAGATATTCCCACAATGGACAAAAAAGGTACTACAAAAAAATCTGAATATTGTTATATACTTCATTCCAATATATCATTTTCTGATAAACGTGAATTATTTTGTAATCATAATAATTCTACAATATTTGATTCACCAATATGTGATATTCAATGTCATAATGTATTTCTCCAACAACTTTACGAATCTTTTTTTGCTAAATATTCTTTGGAAGATATTAAGATAACTTATGATATTGTACTTGTACATAGAAAGATATTCGACGGTTTTGATAAATCTGTCTTATTAACAGAGTATAAAAAATGGGCAGATGCTGAAACTCCTTATTTTCCAGTAAATCAAAAAAATCGTAATTGGTCTAAATATAGAAAAAATGATATTTTAATGAATATTACAGGCTTAAGTCATGATCCAACAACAATTTTGCTTAGTGGTGGTCTCCTAAAACAACTTAATTATGCTTTACCGGTTTCATTTACAACAATAAGAGATTACGTGTTCAATAATATATTGAAGAGATTACGTGGTTACCGAACAAATTCACAAGAAACAAGACAAATTTCTGCAACAAAACAAGTTGGTATACCTAATTTTGATTATGATGCTCTTCAATTTGCACATTCTTGGTACAAAAGATTGGCATGGAATCATCCAGGAAGAGTTCAATGTGGAACAATTCCATTTCAAGGTATGTATGAGCATTCTGCATATAAAAAGTCAATCCCTATTGAATGTGGGATATCTGGTTCTACAAACTTTTGGATATGGACAGCTCTCTATACGAAAGCCAATTTAGATTTAGCTGAAACTCGTATGCTTATATTTTCTGCATTTTTAGTGTTGTGTGCTGATGGTGGTCACAGTCTTAGTGAAGTTCTCTCTTCGTGTGTACTTACATCTATATATTGGAAGTATTATAGTCGATTTTCAAAAGATAGAACATTGGTGGAATATATAGATGGTTCATCATTTGCATCTAATCTTTATGAAGTATGTAAAGATATAAATCCTATTGGTAATGAAAAATTTATATGCATAGATTGGAATGATGTAGCAGATAAAATATATAACACAAAGTGTACTACTGGTTGTGATGATAAACAATGTCCAACTGATAAAAATTGTATTTTTCCAACATTCAATGATAAAGCTACACCAATTGATAAACTAAAGACACGTCAGATGTTGGAAGCTTTCTTTTTAATGGAAAATAATCGCAATAAAAAATCTTTTGGTTCTTATACTACTTTTTTAGATCAATTACCAAAAAACATTGATGATATTAGTAATAATGCTTTACATCGTGTTATTGATTATACAAATGAATTTTGTGGTAAAAAACCAAAGTCATTGCCAAAATCAACTTCTAGTGTTAAAAGTAAATTAAAAGTACGTAATGATTATTAAAAGAAACACATATTTATAAATGATAATTTATAAATCAAAACTTACATTTCATCCAAAAATTCATAGATATAATCCTGTGATTTTACAGTTTTCTTAATTTTATCTTTTAATTCTTTGCATATTTTTTCTTGATCTTCGCACGTAGGTAGTAAGAGATTCGCAAAAGTATATTCTTGAAAAGAAACTATTAAACTCATCATAAACAGTACTGAGATACATACGTTAAAATCAAAAAATTCATAACAAAATGCGATGAAAGCTACTATTAAGGTTTGCAAACAAATAAGATGCTTTCTGGTTTTATTTTTGAAATAGTTGACGCTTGAACGAGTAATCTCTATAATATTTTCTTGATTTTCATCAATTTCTCTGAGCTGAGAGTCCATTGCGTGAAAATTCTTCAACAAGCCTTTTAAATTATTAGCACGTGTCTCGGCTTTTCCTAAACAATCATCCGCTTCTTCTACCTGATTTTCAATTTCTTTAATTTTAATAATATATTCTTGATTTTGTTTTTGTAGAGTTTCATTCATAAGAATGATGTATCGTTCTTGCGGTGAAGCTCCAGATAGAACAAATTTTTCAGATAATGAATTGTTAATATATAAATTAGAACTGTTTTCTGATGTCATCTTATTTTTATAAGATTTTTTGTGTAAAATCTTATAAATTCATTTTTATATTTATGTCAATTGTAAAATCTTATACAACTGCAAGATTTTGTTATGTAAAATTATTCACAAAATTGCATAAGAAATTATATGATAAAACATCTTTATTATCTCTTCATACGTTCAATCTGTGTTAATAAAAATACTAATTTCCTCTAATCTCTGAAACAATAGTAGCCTAATAAGAATAATCCTGATGCAACTATAGTAAAAGAAAACCCAAATATAGCAATTTTTCTATACTTTTTGATAGTTATTTTATCTATATTCAACTGTTGGTTATTTGAAGTTGACTTAATTTCTTCATTGTTAGATTCATTCATACTTTTATTATTAATAAATATCATTTAAATCAATAAAATATCTTTATTTTAAGTAGTTTAAATATCATAAACACAATTTATATTAATAGGGAAAAATTAATTTTATCATGCGATCCTTTTGAAATATTCAAATACAATTTTATCAACTTCAAGATTTTTTTCTCTTATAATATCCATAAGAAAATTTTTAATCGCAATTTTATGGCTTTTATAGTCCTGTTCATCGTATTCTGGTGACATAGTAATCTGAACCTTTATAGTATTTAATGATTCCTTAGGAGTAAAACATTCAGTAACAAAATATGACATTATAGTATTTGGTTTTTTAGGTGTCTCTACATTAAAAAATGCCATTCTTAATATCGATATTAAGTGTGGATTTTTAGCAAAAAAATTTTTTCCCATTCCAGTAAATGCATTACGAAACTTTTCGTTCCATGACACATGAACATCAATAGGAGGTTTAGGTTTCATTTTTTCAATCATAGAGTCGGCAATAAATTCTAATATTTGATTTGGTAATGTTAACAGTTGTTTTGCCATTCCATTCTTTTCTATCTCACTACCTCTTTGTTTAGCTAATGCTATATTTGCAATAATATTAAAAACAGTATATGCATACATCTCTTGTTTCTCTTCTTCTGATAATGTTCGTGGTTCTAATAATGTCAACCGATCATAATTTTCTTTTGACATATAAGCTTGATCAGTCATACTTTATTTTATGTTTATAAATAAAAAAAATTAATTTAATTTTACTATTTGGACCACATTTATAAACATAAAAACCGACTGTTCGCACACCGATTTTGTCTCTCATTATTCATAAAAGCAATCTTTTATTTCTTTTACATTTTAAAATATTTGTTAAATATAAATAATGCCTCCAAAATTAAATTTGTTGGGTTCTCCACAACGTTCTCCACAACGTTCGTCAAGAAATCTAAATTATATTTCAGAAAGCCGAACACCTCCAACACCATGGGTTGTTCGTTTTAGTAGAACAGTTAACCCTGGTATACCATATTATTTTAATTCAATAACAAACGAAACGCAATGGGAATTTCCAGAAAACGGTTTTGAAGCAGATGAACTAAATTTGGGTGAAGCAAGTTTGGGTGAAGAAAGTTTGGGTGAAGCACGTTTGCGTGAAGCAAGTTTGGGTGAAGAAAGTTTGGGTGAAGCACGTTTGCGTGAAGCACGTTTGCAAGCATATTTGCGTGAAGCACGTTTGCGTGAAGCACGTTTGCGTGAAGGTGAAGTAGTTGTAGGACATTTGCGTGACGCACGTTTGGGTGAAGTATATTTGGGTGAAGCAGTTGCGGATGAAGCACTTTTGGGCGAAGGAGTTGTGGATGAAGAACGTTTGCGTGAAGAACGTTTGCGTGAAGAACGTTTGCGTCAAGAACATTTTGAAGCAATTTTGCGTGAAGCAATTTTTGGTGAAGCACGTGTGGATGAAGCACGTGTGGATGAAGCACGTTTACGTTTGGGTGAAGCACGTTTGGCGGGTCCAGTTGTCCGTCCTGCTGTTTCCCGTTCTGCCGTTGCTGTTGCCAATGACTGTCATGGCGATCGCTGTCATGCCCTTGCAACAGCATTGGAAAGGCGGCCACCGTTACCGTTAAGATCTGCTCTTCCGGGTGAAATCAGAAACCCCAGAACAGGACAATTAGAAAGGGAGGTTGCCGATCCTGTTGCCCGTCGTTCCATTTTTGCAGATGCATTAGCACGACCTAACTTAGACAGTAATTTGACTGATCATATAAATAATATGAGCAAACGTAGAACTATGCAAGAATTATTTACATTTTGGGTTAGTCAAGGATATACCCCTTCTATATTTGATTATTATACAAATACTGATTTCATTAATGGTTGGTATTGGAAACAAATTTCAAAACTTATGACTAATAAAGGCGTACATTCATATTATGATGTTGAAAATTTTTATAAAAATACACCCGAATTCCATAATAGTAATCAAGAAAAAATTGCTACTTTTTTAAGTGAAGTTGATAAAGTTGATCAAAATAGTTATCCTGTTAAAAGACAAGATGACAGTGCTCGCCACCCAGCTCGACACCATTTTTTTCAACCTCCAGATGATTCAGATGATGATCTTTATGCTTAAAATTACACGATAGGAAAAAATTATTTTGTGTAAGACTGCATAAATTGAGGCTAAAAAATACCAAATAGGTAATTTTAAATGGTGTATTCACAAAAAATAATGATGAATTAGAATTAAAGTCAATATGAAGTTACACTTGCTGACGGGCAAAAGCTCAGAATTAAAAATAAAATAAAACATTTTGTAGACAAAATAGAAAAAGATACGAAGTATAAATATTATTTGGAAGAGCTTAAAAGACGAAAATACATATTTATTTGTCGCTTATCTTGATGATAATTATAAGTAAGACACTAGTAATTCGAGCTTACGTTAGAAATATAAATTACAAAAACAGTTAAACTTGATAAAAACACAGATATTAGATATATCAATATAAATTTACTCCAATTAATTAATTCTATGTTTTTGTGATCTTTAGTAGTTACGATTTTTGGTCTTGAAAAATACAAATAACAAAATATGAGAACCTCAATAACAATAAAAAGAACTACCATTTTAAAAAAATAATCATTATTTTGTGAATAATCATTTTCTAAATAATTTGGTGAATATCCAAGAATTCCTTTATCTGCTCGTTTACGCTTTCCAATACCAATTCCTTTTTGAAGACATTGAGACAAACTTCCGATACTATCATAACCTTCTGGCTTTTCTGAATTATTTCCACAATATATTTTACGTTTGTCAATTGGAGTGTATGGACCTGCAAACTTTGGGTCATATGACATGTTAAAACCCTTTCCAAAACCTTTTTTCATACAACTATGCCGTGTACCAATTATTCTAGTACCATCTAGAAGTTGATCATCTTGAGCATTATTTCCACAATATATTGGCGGCATTTTATTATATAATAAGATAACAATAATTTGAATATTTTCTTTCTCAGCACTGTTTAGTTCTAAAGAAAAGTCTTTGATAACAAAAAAATCATTTGATAATTTTTTTGTCTATATATTGTTCATAACAATACTTATAAACTCATCCTGAAAATCAGAATCTTCTATACTTCCGTATTCAAATGATATATTTTTATTCGATTTTATTAACTCATACGTTCTTTCTCTTACTGAATCAAATAACATCTTTGCCAACATCTTTCCACCGTATTCGGTTATTATATTTCCTGTTATATCCTTATATTTTACAAATGTGGGATCTGAACAATCTTCTGCAATAAGCCTATCATTGAAAGGATAAGACAACGCATAATCAGCAAATCCTTCCGGACCTCTTAATATATGTTCTATTGTTAAGAACTTTGCATTTTCTATTAACAACTCTTCCGTAATTGTTAAATCAATATTTGACGATTTTACTAATAATGGTCTTACACAATTTTTTCCTGTAAGTTTTGCCATTGTTCTGTTGAACAAACCGGGTTTTGTTTCTAGCTCTCTGATAGAACTTTCATTCATAACAATATCTTTATAAGCAGTAGGATTTTTTACACATTCTTCTGATGCAAATTTACTAGCTTTTCTCTTAAGAGGTAAATGAACTCTGTTGATTAAATGAGTATTTTTATAATCAACAACGTGTTCACCGTTAACATCAATGTGATGGAATGTACCACGTTCTGTATCAGTACAAACGATCTGAGACTTTCCATCGGAGTCTGTGGAAAGATACTTGTGAATTACTTGAGCGGCTCCTTTCTGACCTTCATAAAAATCATTCTTTGTATATTTTTCATCAATTATGCTGTCAACTCGAGCCTGAGATAAATCAAGAGGAGTAAGATTTGAAATCATCAGATTGTTTTGAATGTTTTTAGTGCTATTTTTCTGATAAGTCGGCTGTTTAGCTATTTTTTCAAATCGTTCGGCAAGATTTTTATATATTTCTTTTTCATCTTTTTCTTTTTCAGTCTTCATTTTTAGAATAGATATTTCTTTTTCAGTCTTCATTTTTAGAATAGATATTTCTTGTTCTTTTTTCATCATAGCAATTTCTTGATCTTTTTCAGATTTTAACTTGTTATTCTCATCAATAAGAGATTGATTTTTTTTCTTACATATTGCGTCGTGTCTGATAAAATTTCCAGACGAAAAATTCTTACAACAAAATTTACAAGTAACTAAAGACGAGATAATTTCTTCAGAATTTTGAGCTTCTTGTATTTTTAAGCAATATTTTGCTTGTTTTTGATGACTAGAAAGGATATATTTAGTTGTACATTGTTTACCACAAAACTGACAAGTTAATTCTTTTGCCTTCTCTTTTAAAACTAGTTCTTCTGCTTCTTTTGTTTTTTTGAGTTTAAGCTCTTCTATCTCTTTGAGTTTAGATTCTTCAAGAAATTTAGCTTCAGCTTCAGCCTGTTTTTTTTTTTTTGTTTCTTGTATTTTTAAACAATAATGTGTATTTTTTTGGTGACGACGTAACATTTTTTTGTCACCAAACATATTAGAACAAAAATTACATTGCTCCATCTTATTGTATTTTTGACCCCTTATCTTTAAATAAGTGTTAAATATAAGGTTATTATTTACATAAAACATCACTTTTCCTGATAAAATGAAAAAAGAGAAAAAAAGAAAAAAAATAAGAAAATTTAAGACCAAATAGTCACTATTTTCTGATTAAAGTTACTTTTTGAAAAAAATTTGAAATGTGTGTGTGTAGGACTCTTTTTAAAAAGCCATTTTTTTAAAAAAGATTTTTTCCTCCGGATTTTTAAAAAGTTCGGAGGAGGAGGAAAAAAATCTTTTTCTTTTTTCTTTTGTTTTCTAAATAATTTGAAAAATTCGTAGAAAATTTCCTTTGGATTATCTTTTTTATTTTCCTCCTCCTCCTCCTCCGACTTTTTAGAATTTCAAATTTACTATTAATTATATGTTTCAGTTTTGAAAAGACATAATTAGTTAGAGAGTAAAAAACAAATTATTATAAATATAATTCATATGTGTTTTAGTTCTAAATAAAATTTTGTGATTAATGTATTAATCACAAAAATAACGTATCTAATTATAAATCAATAATTGTTGTCCGTACACAACATCTCTTAATATCTCCATAATAAGAACGAAACTCTCCTGGTAAACTTGGAAAGTGATCATAAATATACGAACGACCAATTATATTACGTTTTAAGTCATTATTTGAAACTTTACTCAAAACTTTAAGATAACAATCACGAACTAAATTAAAATTTACCATAGGCAATATTACAATACCTTCCCATTCTTTTCGTTTACCTCGAAGATCAATCTCAAACGTTTCTGGACACTGGTCTTTTAAAGGTGATTTTTCATCAGTTAAAAGATAACAAAGAGGCTCCGGGATAAGGTCTGCACTTTTTGGAGGTAATACACACAGTAATTGTTGAAAAGGAGTGCTTGGAATCGTTTTTGTGTAAATTGGAAAACAAAATGTTTTAACGTGTTTTGATAATACAGATGCGCAAGGAGCGTAATGATAACGAAAATTCCACTTCCAATTTGGAACTCCTCTTGTGTAATAAGATAAAACCCATTGCATTCCTTCTAGATAATCGTGACACAAAATTTTTTCATCAGTCAATTTTGGAAATGAAGATGTAAAATACTCATTTTTATATTTTTCAATATCAACATCCCATTTTCCGTAAGAAGTTTCAGTTGCACAATTTTCTAAAAGTGGATCTGGAAAAAAATCTTTCTTTGCGAGTTTACTTTCTAAATTTTCCTTTTCATAGTTTCCAATTGTACTTAAAAATTTTTGAAGAGGAATATGTAAAAATTCAACTCGATCATTTACTTCTCTTGTAATATGACCATATATCTCTCCTGTCTCTTTATAAACATCTAAAATAAGTTCAATACCTCTTTCTATGATTTCTATAGATGGAATATGCGGTAGAAAATCATTACCAACCATAAAGCAAAGAAATATAAAATCATTAATTGCACATTTTTCATTAAACAAAACAACATCATTTTCTTTCCAACGTAATTTATCGGCAAGAATAGGACGAATAGCTCCTATATCAACACAGAGAAAATCAATATCAAAAGAATACATATCTTCACGTAAAATATAAAATTTTGGCATATGTGTGCCAAGAGCAAGCATAATAAGATCTGCGTCGACTCCACTGATACAGTATGTATCTTCTTTGTTTCCATAATATCGTATATAATTAATAATTTTATGTTCTCCTTCTCCCGGAGCTTTTTCGTTTGAAAAAACAACTTCTACTTTTTGCCATTCTTGATCTTCGTTAATTCTCTTGCGAATATACCAGTCAATGTATTTTGTTAAATAATCCATAAATTTTGTTCCTGGAGTGATACAATTACTGTTAAAAGGGCAAGATCCGGTTGATTCAAGAGCACTTCGAAACCTGCGTTGTCTTTGTTGATTTTGTTTGCTAAGAGGTGCCGGTCCATCTACACATAAAATCAATCGTTTTTTCGGCTTGGACATAATAAAAAGATTTTCAATTGTTTTGCAAACATCATCAAAAAGTTTGATTTGTGTTTGAACATTATTTTTATACCCAACTTTTTTTCCTTTCATTAAACGAGGATTTGGTTTGCAATTACCGTATTCATATATTTTTTGTGCTGATGCGTGAAAAACACCATTCATATCAATCATTAAATTGTCGATATCAACTGGAAGATTTTGACCTTTAGTCATTTTATAAATGTTTCCATCAAATTCTTTTTTAAACCAATGAAAGAAATGTTTGATTCCCATAATTTATTTATTCTTAAGAATCTTGTCCTTAAGAATCAAATTAAAAAAATCATTACCAAATATTATCATCCATTTTAGATTGTAATACTTTAATTTGACGAATTTTAAAATAAGCCTCGCTATAAAACACTGGTTTGGCATGAGATCCTCTAAATTCAGAAGACATACCCCCATCAAAACAACCAGTATCTGGGTCAATACCTTTTCCTTGGTTAATTGCTTTTTCTGCACTAGCATTAAAACATTTAGGTATATAATCACCCCATTCACTCTTACCATTGACTGAACAATATTTTGGCATAGAAGATCCACCCCAGCCTCCTCCTAAAGCAATATTTATAATAATACCTTGATAATTAAAATCACAACCAGCTGAGAGAGAATTTTTATTATTTAAAATATAAGAAGCAATTAGAATCTTTTGTTCCGCTTTTGTATTAGAGTTTGCAACATTTGGTTTCATTTTTTCTGGCCATTTTGTAGGATTTGGATGTTTAGAAAGAGGTCCACCTGATGATTTTAATTTCCTTCGTGAATATAAATTATTAGGCCACCACCAGACATTAACTCTATCTTTAGGAGTCCACTGTAGTGCGTATACACCTCCACCATTTTGATTAAATACTTCACCAAAGCTTCCGCTTGGTGCAATAATTTGAGTATTTCCTGCATTTACGGCTGCGTTTTGAGGGCAATTATATCTTGATGTACCATTTGGAAGTTTTGTACTGTCACCACCAAAATCTCCAACTTTGCTCGCATTGTTTTTACAGCCAGAATAAGGTCCTAATCCATACGCTGTAGGAACAGATGGATCTAAACTCTGTCCAGGCCAATAAGTAGCTCCACAAGCACTTCGTGCACCTGATTTAGAATAATCGGGATCCAGATTTTGAATCATATAATTATTGTCGTAACCGTTTGTAACTTCACATAAAGGTCCTGAATGAATAGATACTAAATTAGTATCCGAAAAATTTGTTTGTTCAAAAATATCAAATTCTCCACCAGACGGCCAAGTAGCTAGATATATATTTTTACCCATATATTCAGTTAAATTAGGTTCTGGTTTATCCCCTAACAAAGATTCTTCAGGTCCAGAACAAGTATGATTAAAATTTTCTTTAGAAATAGTACTTTTTACCAGTTTTTTCATACCTTCATTATACAAATCAGTTCCTTTCTTTTCATGATATTGATCTTTTCCACCTACAAAACCATTTAACCATATAGCTGGCCATACTCCACATCCAATAGGGCAATGTGCAATATCAAAAATAAAAAGACCACCTCGATAAAGTTTTCTGCTCATAAGTCGTGGTGCACCAACAACTCCATTCTCAACTTTATCAGCTAGTTTAATTATAATTCCGCCATCTATATCATCTTTAATAAGAACCGGATTTGATGGAATTTCTCCCCAAGTTGTATCACCATTTACATTTGGAATAATTGCTTTATTAATATCTCTGGGAAACATATAAGAGTAATCAACCATACTCATTGTTGGATCTGATCCATCACCATTTGGATTATCCATAACAAAATGAGTGCGAAGATCACTAGCATTTGTTACTTTAAAAACTTCACGATACTTATGTTTTTTCTTAAACAAAGACACTAAATTAATTATTACATATATTCCTAATAATAAGAATATTACTATTATTAATATTTTCATTCTCTTTACTTGTATTAAAGAAAAGTTTTGATAAAAAAACTTTTAAATTTTCTTCATATTTAAAAAAAATGAAGAAATAAATATTATTTTTATCTACCTAAAAGTCTTTTTAGTGGTTTTACTGTTTCAATATCTTCATCAGAGTCAAACTCCATTATATTTGTAGGTAGAGTTTGCTTTTTTACAACTCTGTTACTTGCTATTTCAATTCCTTGATGCTTGCAAAGTGCTTCCATCATCTTTAGTAAGTTATCAACCTTAACTTCTAAATTTTTAGAAGATTCTTTTTCCAAAGTGTTTATTTCTTTTGGTTTGAATACTTCAGTTTCTGATTTTTCTACACTTTTACAACCTTTAGCAATCCAACTTTTAATTTCTTGTTGTTTTTCATTCCAGAAAAGCCAAGCTCCAAATTTATCTCCTGATTTCTTGTCAGTAAGACCGCTGTTCCATTTTCCACCCAAACTTTTTAAAGATTCTTTATGTTCAAGAGTATCACCTCGAACAACAAAAGACTTTGGAGAATATTCTTCAATGAAAATTGATGACATTTTTATATTTTTTTCTATTGTTTTTACAATATTTCATTTTTATTTTTCTATTGTATTTAAAATACGCCGTGTTTTATAGAGTGAAGAGTGTTACACCTAGATCCGTCGCATCCACCACTGCAATTAGGATCTGTATACAAATCGTGACCTTTTGGATGAGGTCCTTTTGTTTTTACACAAGTGCATTTTTCATCACAATATGAATAAAAACCAGAATTATCAGAAGATGATGGTCTGATTGGTAATTTTTTACCGTGAATTTGTGTACAATAATTTTGTGCTAGGTTACCAACGTCGTTTAAGCAATTATTGTCATGTACACAATCATGTTTTTTCATTGCACAAGTATTAATAACGTCTTCACAGTTATACGGAGGTTGTTTTTTCGCAAGATTTACACAATTATTAAAAACACTTTCTGCTATTCCAGGTGAAGAATTACCATTACCTGTAGAATTACCTTTAGAATTATGTTTCGAATTATCTTTTGGCTCTATATGAGTTTTTTTACTAAAATCAGGAGCTCCAGGATCTTTTCGTTTGTTTCCTCTGCACTCTAACATAATAGTAGTTACTGTCTGTGTTAATTCTTTTTCTGATTGAATAGATTGTGGATTTTTGTACGCTGCGACAATATTATTTACTATACAATTTACCATTTTAGGGTTCGATTTAAGTTCTGGTTCGGCACTAATACGTTTTTTTAATTCATTATACATTTTTTGAGTCCAATGATCAGGCATATTAGTAGGCATACCATCACCGGTTGGATCACCGGTTGGATTACCGGTTGGATTACCGGTTGGATTACCGGTTGGATTACCGGTTGGATCACCGGTTGGATCACCGGTTGGATCACCGGTTGGATCACCGGTTGGATCACCGGTTGGATCACCGGTTGGATCACCGGTTGGATCACCGGTTGGATCACCGGTTTCGCATTTTTTGTTAATACATTTAGTTCCTACAGGACAATTACAAACTTCTCCGCAACAATGAAAATGTTTCCATATAAAATACCCAGATACAGACGAAACTGTTACGATAATTATTATAGCAACAATAATAAGAAGAATTTTTTGATTCTTTTTAAAAAAAGTTTGTTCTTCAGTGTTCATTTTATTATAAACACAAGAAAGTTATAATGATTAATTTTAAAATAAATATTTTAAAATATATCAAAAAAATGTAAACGATGATGTTTGCTTAGTGTAAAATTTATCAAAAATGATTTTAATTAATACACTCTAATAAAAACCAACGTTTTTTCCAAAACAAATTTTTTTTTTCAGACGATTTTGGTTCAATTTTTGGTTCAATTTTTGGTTCAATTTTTGGTTCAATCTTTGGTTCAATCTTTGGTTCAATCTTTGGTTCAATCTTTGGTTCAATCTTTGGTTCAATTTTTGGTTCAATTTTTGTTTCAATCTTTGTTTCAAGACGCTTTAAAGACAATTTAATTTTAGAGCTATCATTTTCGATGTTTTCAATACTTTTAACAAAAGCATTTTGTATTTTTTCATTTTGTGTAATATTTTGTGTAATATTTTGTGTAATTATTTTTATTATTGTGTCTTCTCTTTTTTTAAGAGCTTCTTCAAGAGTTTTCTCTAAATTAGATAATTTTGTATCAACACACGTTTCTTTATCGATATCTTTATCGATATCTTTATCGATATCTTTATCAACACAAGTGTCTTTATCGATATCTTTTAATAAAGAATCAGTTATTATTCTATTTGCTTTCATATATGCAGATGGTGATACCCAAATAGCCAAATCTAAAAAAAGGATAGGATGTAAATATGTTCCTCTTATTTTTTTTAAACCATCTACAACATGTATGGAAAGATCGTCAGAGTATTGAGTTATGTTTGACATATAATAATTTATTAGAATTTTACACCTAAGTCCATCTATATATTTAACTATTCTTTTTGATTTATCTTTTGTAGATAAACATAAATTTGTCGCATTAATATAACCATTTGTAGTGTCCATAATACATTCTAATCCTAGATATCTGGCTTTGTAATATCTATCAGTAATTTTTTCATAAGCAAGTTTTGTAATATCAGTCATTTACCTTTTATTCAAAAAAGCTTTTTAAAAATTAATTTTAAATTATTTTTTGCTTTACAAATATTTATAACATTTGTAAAATTAATGATTGTTACAAGTTTTGTTTTTAACTAGCATCAAAGGGAGGTAATTCATCTTCTACATCATTTTTTAGATCATTTTCTTTGACAGAAGGAATGAGAGAAGAATATGTGATATTTTTTTTGTAATGTGGTATTTCTTTTCTGTTTTCCTGTTTTGGAAGTGCTGCAATATCAATACTAAGTTTTATCATACCTGTGCCAATTAAAGCTCTTTTTCCACAAATAATAGAAGCAGAAACACCATTAGTTGGTTCTTTATCACCTTCTTGAGCCGCATTCAAGAAATTATCCATTGTTTCTTCAAATGAAGCCTTTCCAAATGGACCACTCTCTTCTTTTTTCATAGTATATCTGGTAATTGAAGAAATTGTTCCACTATGAGTCATACGGTCTACTAAAATCATAGCATGGCAAGTGTTAATACCTTCCATAATTGTCATAAATTCTTCAATCAAAAACTGTCTTGCAGCTTCAATATCAAGTACTTCGTAAATATCCCAAACGTTATTAGAAATTGTTAAAGTATAATCAATATCTGGATGAGCTAGCAACCTTTTAAAAGATGAATACTGTTTGGAAATTGTCTTGCTACAAAAACCGTTTGTTTCAACAATCCATTCCTTTCCTTCTTTCAAATAAAACACCTCTGAAATTGCAGGTATACCACACACATACATTTGCTCTAAAGTAGTTTGGACTACTTCTTCTAGATATATCTCTACTGAATTCTCTTGATCAACAAACAGAAGTCTGTTTTCTGGTAAAATAATGTTTTGAGTATCTACAAAAACGTCTATTTGGCCATTTGCAGGTGGTGAAAAAACACAATATAAATCTGAATATTCTTGATGAATATGATCAACTATTTCTTGCATTGTAAGTTTAAATTCAAATAATTTTTTCATATCAAGAGTAAAAGTAATACAATGATTATGTTCAGAAAATTTGGCGGAAAATAATATTTTGTAGGCGTTGTACCATGGTTCCTCTTCTTTATTCATATTTGCTTTAATAGACTTAGATATATTTAACATTGTCAGCCCAACTATGCTTGATCCTACAGTTTCTCTCATATTTTGAATAGTATCATTACCCCTGTTAAAAAAGATTTTATGATTAACAATACGTGGATTCTTTGTAGCATTTAAAAGTTCCTGAAAACGTGGTACTCCCTGCGTCATTGTCTTATCGGACTGCCCACTCCGATGGAAAGTATCAATAACCGATACTCCATTCCACAGCTGAAAGTTCCTCGTGACCTCTACGGTTAGATCGTACACATATTCTGTTGTTCCGTCTACATATTCTACCGATAAGACCTCGTCAAAATAAACATTACGCGTAGGAAATTCTGTTTGTGATCTTCCACGATTATATTTGTAGTTTTTAAATAATGTAACAGTTTTCAATTTTTCTTGTTTATTATGTTCTGTTAGCGGAATATCTCTAGCAAATCTTTGAGCAAATCCATTTGATATAGTTAATACATACATTCTCTTAATATTTTTACTTCCTATATTATTCTTCTTTTGTACCGAATTACTTAATCTTCCAAAAATTCCAAAATAGGAAAGAAGAAAAGATATTCCTAAAATTAGATTTTCCGATATAGAACCAACACTAACTGAACCAGAAACTTTATCTACTGTTCCATCAGCACTCCAATACCCATCAATCAAACCTTTGATGAATTCTTCAGGAGCTGTATAAGAAAATTCCGGAACTCTTTTGTTTGCAGAACCAGTGTCACAAATAATTTTGAACATACGTGCAAGAAGAGTTGAGTGAATCTTCAAATCATTACTTGTTCCTTTTCTAACATTTTTACCTTGAGTTGTAACAAGATGATATGTGACTCCATATCTGTCACACCAATCTGTTACACGTTTTCGAATTACTTCATCATTATTGCTAACTCCTACAAAAGTCTTTGTACACCATCCTTCTGCAAGATAAATACCTATCAGAAACCCAAAGTCATTGTCAAGAGGAATTTTATCTGGAATATGAGATACGAAAGAAGCACCTGTGTGAATATATATCAAGCCAGGTTCACAAGAAAGAAAGTATTTTTTTCTATTTCCAAAACATGTATCTGGACGATTGTAAGGAACTGTAAAATGAACACCATTTCTTTCTAACCAAGATTTCTTTCCAGAGAAACGATGATTTCGTGATTTGATAATCTCTGTTGTGTAAAGATATTTATTTTTTGGAAATATAGTTTCCATATCAAAGTATGAATGTTCGACGGTTGGTTTTCGCAAACTAGATGTTGTTGGAAGCATATCACCTACTTTTACATCAGAACCAAGAACACCTTCAAACTTTGTACCATCCCAAACAAGAAACGATTTTGATTGAGTTGCAGTAACTGTTCTACCGCTTTGCGTAACGACACGTACAAGTTTTCCAACCGGAAGGTGTCTTGTAACTGCCTCGATCCGGTACCAGTTAGTGTTACCGTTTTCATCACACGAAGGAATCATATAGCCTTCAGGGAGAGGAAGATATTCTGTTCTGTTTTCTTCAATTTTTGTAATATTATCGGGATTAAGTGATAATAATCTGTCAATCATTTTACCAATGGGTTCTACGACTGTTTTATTATCTTTAGTATATAAAAGCTTTTCTGTCCAATCAACAGAATTAAGAGTAGTCTGTGTTTGTTTTTCACCAATACTTTGAGCACAAATAACACCAACGCTTTCTCCTGGATCAATAAGAGAGCTGTAATAAACTTTTTCAATTTGTTCTTTTAAAGATGGAATAATTTCGGGATATACTTTTTGAGTTCTTAATTGAACACGAAGTCTTTCTTTTTGAATATTTACAACGCTCATAGCTGTATCCTGGGGAATACCTTTTTGGGGTTGAATAAAGTTTAACATATTTTCTATTTCGGTTTTGGTAAGCAATCTTGTCATTCTTTTTTTTTATTTCAACAATTGTAACAAAAAATCAAATTTATAAATAAAATAGTATTCTTGCTAATTAAGAAAATGTCTAAAAGATACTGTTTTCGTATTTTAAATAGTAGTGATGAAGAATTTGATATAGGTGAATTATTAGAATTTATAAGTAAACTATACATAGATAATTCTGATGAAAAAGATAAATTATCTTTTTTTCCATATTATTCAAAAGGAATAAATGATGACAATGTATGTATTGAAATGAAAGGTAAAGGAGAACCTATGATTAAAAAAATTGAACAAATAAATAAAATGCTTGGAGAAAATCCTTCAATGTTAAAATGGTCAACTGGTATTAGTTTGTCACCACCATATGAATATGATGATACTCAAGGACAAGGGTTTCCATTAAAATTAGAAAAAACAAAAGGGAAAAAAAGATGGAGTAGTATTGTTCAAAGAGGACCTTATTTTAAAGAAATTATGGAACCTTATGTTCGTTTAAATGCGAGATTATCTATTAATGGTAAAATATATAACTTGGAACCAGAAGAAGAAAAAGTTGCAGGTTTTTATGCTACCCGTATAAGAGCAGACGCTAAAGATATTTCTAAAACACAATATACTAAACTTGAACAATTTAACAAAAATTTTTGGAAAGATTTTCAGGAATATCTTACTCCAAAGGCGAAATCAATTTTTAAATCATACAATGATTTCTTACAAATTGATTGGAGTGATCTGATAGAGAAGTTGGAACAAAAATCTCTTGTCGAAAAAGAATTGGCTAAAACGAAAGAAGAGAAAGTTAGAAAAAAACAGAAAACTGCACAAATAAAAAGTGAATATGGTTACGCTATTCTTGATGGTAAACCTCGTCAAAAAATTGCACCCTATCAAGTTGAAATGTCAGGAATTTTTTTAGGAAAAAAAGGGCACCCAAAATTAGGAAGTATCAAAAAACAAATTATGCCGGAAGATGTTATTATTAACAAAGGTGAAAATGATCCAAAACCTACTCCACCTTTTGGTCATCGATGGGGTAAAGTTGTTAATGATTATACCAAGGTATGGCTTGCTTCATGGAAAGATGAAATCAATAATAAAATTAAATATATCTGGTTTTCACCAGAAGGTGTTTTTAAAGCACAGTCAGATTTTAATAAATATGAAAAGGCTAGAAAGTTACATTTTCAGATTGAAGAAATTAGAACAAATTATATGAAAATGGCTGCATCATCAAATATGGTAGATAAACAAATTGGAACAGTTCTTTTTTTAATTGATCGTTTTGGTATTCGTATAGGAAATGAAACAGAATCTGATAAATCTGATCCAGTAGTAGGTGCTACGACTCTTCTTGTTAGTAACATAAACGTAGATAAAGAAAATATTGTAATATTTGATTTTGAAGGTAAAGATAATGTTCGTTTTTACAAAGAGTTAGAAGTTCCAGAAACTATTTATAAAAATTTTAAAGAATTAAAAAAAGGTCATAATCAAATATTTGATAGAATAACAAGTGATACTGTAAATACGTATCTCAAAAATATTGATCCAGATTTTACTGCCAAAGTGTTTCGTACTAGATTAGGTAGTGAAATTATGTATAACGCTTTACAAAAACTTCCTCCTATACCTGCTAAATCAACAAAAACACATATTAAAAAAGAATTTGATAAAGCTAACATTAAAGTTGCAGAAGTACTCAATCATGTTAGAACAGCTGGTCAAAATAAATCTATGGAAACACTCAAAAATTCTTTAAAAGAAGCAGAAAAAAAAGGAGACACAAAAACCGTTAACAAATTAACGGAACAAATTGAGCAAAAAGAAGCTTTAATGTCTGTTGCAATAAATACTTCATTAAATAATTACATTGATCCGCGTATTGTTGCATCTTGGGCAAAAAGTCAAAATGTAAGTATTAATTCTGTTTATAATAGTACTTTACAATCAAAATTTAAGTGGGCAATTAATTTAATTAATTCTAAAGATGATGAATGGAGTTGGAAAGAGTCAGATTTAGAAGAAGGTGAAGAAGAAGGTGAAGAAGAAAACGAAGAAGAAAACGAAGAAGAAAACGAAGAAGAAAACGAAGATGAAAGTGAAGAAGAAACTAAAAAAAGTAGAACACGTCGAAGTGTAATAATGGAGACAGCAAGACGTCCTCCTGAAAAATCTCAATCAGAACCAGTAAGACGTCCTCCTAAAAAATCTCATTCAGAAACAGTAAGACGTCCTCCTAAAAAAGCTCAATCAGAAACTCCTGAAAAATCTCAATCAGAAACAGTAAGACGTCCTCCTAAAAAATCTCAACCAGAAACAGTAAGACATCCTCCTGAAAAAGTTGAAGAAACGCCTGAAATAGAAATTAGGAAAAGATATAAGAAAACTACACCAAGACCTAATTGGAAAGAAGAAACAAAAATGGAAAGAGAAAATAGAAAAGTTTCTATGGAAAGATTTCCATTAAAAATGTTAGAATCTTATCGATTACTTTTGCAATTATGTAAAGATTTAAAAAAGGGTAAAGATTTAAGTTGTATGATTATTATTTCTAAAATAAATCCAGCAGTATTAAAATGGATTTATCCATTATGTAAAAATGCACTTGACAATGGTATTATTAAAATAGGTAATATACATTATAAAGCGAACAAATATATAATTGATTATTGCGATAAAGAAATTTTTAATAAAGAGTCTACGCCAGTTCATTCTTATCCAATATCAGAGACTTCTAGTGATATTACAACACCTTCATTACCACCAAGATCTCGTACACCTCTTTTTAGTTCATCTTCTGATTCAACATCAAGTCCTATTTCTCCTTATCCAAAAACTCCTTTTCCAACACCTTCGTCAGATACTTTTTTACCTCTTTCTCAATCAAAGTCTGATAAAGATTTTGAAAGAAATATTAGAAAATCTTACGTATCATCATTTCCACCAAAATCTCGTACACCTATTTTTAGTTCATTTTCGGATTCAACAGCGACCCCTACTCCTCCTCCTCCTAAAAAAGAAAAACAAAATTACGATATTTATATTTTAAAAACGGGTGTAATTTTGTTGACTATGAAAGGTTTAAAATCAATTGAATACAATAAGATCGATGAAGAATTAGCAGATCGTTTTTCTTATCTTAATTCTTATACAAATGAAAAAGATTTGTCTACATACTGTAAACACAATGGCATCGAATGTAAAGGAAAAAACAAAAAAGAAATGAAAGAAACAATTATGGAATTTTTTAAAGATAGAAAAAACCCTCCTATTACCTGATACTTATATGTTTTAATTAAACTATATTAGTTTAATTAATCTTAATTTAATTACTCAAAATACAAGACAAAAGGTGTTTGTAGGTTGGTCTCTCTCTAGCACACGTTCAATTAAGGCTCAGATGAAGATAGAGTTGTTTTAACTTGTTCGTCTATTTCGATAGGCTTGTCATATTTTGGATCATATGGATATTTTGGTTCATATGGTTCTTTGTAATATGAGAATCCTTCTGTCGGTGTATAAGAAAACAGTGGTTGTGTAATACCTGTCATATTAATACAGTTAGACGCAAGTATAGGGTCATCAAATGTATTTTGTTCTATACGTTTGAATTCCATATGATTTTCTAAAAATTTTCGATATCTATTTGCATGATCTTCACCTCCGTATATTATAATATTATGAGGAGTTTGAGTCTCGTCAAAACCACGTTTTTTCTCCGGTTTATCTGTATTTACATTAAAGTTTTTAAATACGCGTGAGAGAAGATATGCATCAGGAACAATAGAATTGATCAAAATTAAAATAGCCCGAAAATCTTTTACGTATTGTATAATTATGTCAGGCACGTTTTCAGGAGAAAAAGTAATTTTTATTGGTATACGATTTTTATCTAAATAAACAGGGTATTTTTTAAGAAGCTCAATAAGATTTTTTAGGATATCTTGCAATTTTTCTTTATATTTTAGTGCTTCTAATTTGATTTCATCAAGAATAAATCTAAGAATGGTTTCGTATATTGATGATCTACGCATTTTTTTCATAAGAAACTTGTAAGAATAAATCTCGTAGTATTGCAAATATTCAAAAAAACGTGTATCGGATGAAGTTTCAGCAATGCCATATATAAATACACTAAAGTTCAAGTCATTTATTATATTATTAAAAAGGAATATAAATCTTTCTATATTTTCTTTTTTAAATTCATCGCTTAATATATCTGTTAACTTATCAATTATTTGAGTTACCAAATCAAATGGTCCTTCAACATTTCCTTGCCTAATATCAAAGTAATGAGAACGCGAAAGACGACAGTTTATATTTGTATTTCGTGATTGTACATCCGATATACATTCTCTAAAACTATCACGTAAAATCTCTAGTCTGATTTGACTTGGATAACTACTTAAGTCTGGATTATAACCAATATGAGCTTTTTCTTCAAGAAAAAAATCTATATAAGAATCTGTGTTCGGTAACAATTCCTTCATATAATCCTCTATAAACATTGATTTTAGAGGAACTATTTTTCCATTTATAGATTTTTCTTGTGGAAAAATATGACAATCCGTCTCGGAATCGTGAAGTTCACCAAAAATATATATCATCAACTTCATATTAGAATTCCAGTGCAAAGTAAGACTGAACGGACCTTTTATAAAATCGGATTGAGGTTTATTATCTAACTTGTGATTATTAATCAGATGCATTAATGTCTTACGCTCATTGCATCGAACAGGGTTGTCTGCCGTTTCTGGGTTTTCTAAACATCTTTTTGCTTCTTGGTATAAAGCTTCCCTAAGATCTGTAGGAAGTTGTTTAAGAACTGAAGTATTATAAGAAATTAATAAAGAAGATATAATTTCATCAACACTAGTCATTTTATTAAAACAATTTATTTTAAATAAAATAAATTACCTACTTATAACTTTTCGTTACAAGAAGAAAATATAATAATTAATTCCTTAAATGGTATAGCTGAATTTTATCTTAATCACGTAGACTGTTAAGAGCTGTGCTCATTTCAAATTCATCCATACCATTTAAGGTCATTTGTGGTTGAAATTGTCCGTTTTTATAAAAGTGAAAACATGGTACTACTTCAATTTCACCATGTCTTTGAAAATTATGATCAACATTTTCTTTAACAAAAACTATACCAAATTGAGAATGATTTTCAGAAAGTTGATTAACTAGTAAAGCACAATCTTTACAAGGCGCACACCAATTAGCATAATTATAGACCACAAGCTTTTTATTAGAATTAATAATATCTAATTTATGTTGAGAACTGCTTATTTCTGGTACTTCACGAAAACTTTGAACCTTTTCCTTATTATTTTTTATATCAGATATTTTTGCGTATTGAGCCATTTATTTATCAAAATGTTAATCTTTAGGTTGAATTATTTCACAAAATTTTTTTCCTGATTTCCTTTTTTTTTAATATAATATTCCATAAATATGGATAAACATCCTGACATTTGTTGATTAGATATTAACTGTTGATCCCATTTTCTCAATACTTCCATACGCATATGATAATCTCTTTGAAATTGATTTTTCTTTGCATAACCAGTATATAATTTTTTTGGAGTTTTTTGATAAAAGCGAAAGAATTTTCCATATAGTAAACAAAATTCTTCAAAATCTAATCCACAATCAGATATTAGTTTGAGTCGCTTTTTCTGTTCTTCAAATTGTTGTTGTTCAATCCTTTTTTTATCTTCCGCTTTTTGCTTATCATTAATCCTTTGTTCATCCGCACGATGACGTTGTTTAATTTTTTCTGGTTTTTGTTCATCAAGATAATCAGAACATAATCTTCTTATTTCATTCCAACTAGGTCCTGTGTGTATAATATCTTTATATTTTTCTACAAATTTGGATGTTATTGATCTCATTTGCATATTTGGAATAAGATCATCTGCAATCTGTGTAATTTTTGTAAATGGACATTTCACAATTTCTCCAGTAGCTTGTTCTTTTTGTCTTTCAAATTCTGCATTTATAGCATGTCTATCGTATGTTTTCCCGGAAGTAAGAATAACTGGATCTATCATAAAAGCATATGATATTGGACATACTAACTCATCCACCAACGCATCTGCTATTTCTGCTTCTTCAGGATTTTCATTAGGTTCTAATTGTGCAAGAATATTTTTCTCAATTTCTATTTGTTCAAGAAGAGACTTTACTATTTTTTTTTGCTCAGACAAACTCTTTTTTGGAGAAGATACATTTGAGTTAGTATTATACAAATGTTTACTGTCTAAACAACTTTCTTTTTTTAGAATCATAGTTATTTATTATATAAATAAATATTTATATAATGTTTTTAACACTAGCGACATCAAACATAATTATTATCAAAAACATCTACGTGTATTTTTTTCCAATAAAAATGAATTTTGCTGGTAGCACGAGAATTTGAAAATAATTATATTAGTGACAGCTAGGTATGTTTTTAAGTTGTATTTTTTATTTTTGATTGCTGTATGTACCAAGAAAGATAATTATTATCAAAAACATCTACGTGTATTTTTTTTCCAATAAAAATGAATTTTGCTGGTAGCACGAGAATTTGAAAATAATTATATTAGTGACTAGGTACTATTTTTACATACAAAAATCATCAAAAACATCTACGTGCATTTTTTTTTCAATAAAAATGAATTTTGCTGGTAGCACGAGAATTTGATAATAATTATATTTTTGACTAGGTACAATTTTTATAATCAATTTTTTAATAATCAAATTTTGATTGCTGTATGTACCAAGAAACAAATGTTAACACTAAGAACTTATAACCAACAATGTGCATTTTTTTTCAATAAAATGAATTTAAAATGTTGCTGTTAGCACATTGAATTATATTTTTGACTAGGTACAATTTTTATAATCAATTTTTTAATAATCAAATTTTGATTGCTGTATGTACCAAGAAACAAATGTTAACACTAAGAACTCAAAAGTTTCTACTTCTAAAAGATACGTCTTTAAATAATAATTTATGAATAAATTATTAGTTCATAAAAATCAAGAATTAAAAAGCGGTTAATCAGATTATATCCATTAGAGTCTTTACTTTATGTGAGAATACATCAAGAAACAAAACTTTCTCATTATATCCGCTACTAGATTCATACGAATTTATATGAATCAACTCTTTCGAGCAACCCTTTCGAGTTTCTAAACCATGTGTAGCTCCATGGTAAGAAGTAAATCGAGGCTAGAAAAATACTAAAAGGTAATTTTCTAGCAAAATGGTATTTTTTAGGGTTTGCGAAAAGATTTGGTTTTCATCCTGTCACTACGCCCTTAACCGCTAGCGGCTACGCCTCGCCGTAATATACTTCTTACATATAAGAACCTTATCTTTAAATAAGAATTTATTTTAAAATTAGTAATTCATATGTAATGAAAGTAATTTTCTGATTAAAAAACTTACGAATTAAATATTATTTTATTTTTAAAAAAGAATATTCTTACTAATTCATACGAATAAGAGCAACAGTTGTTATCCTTTATAATAACTACATAAAGTTATATTTAATAAAAGTAAAAAAATGGAAATAAATCGTGAGTATTTTATGGTAGGTGCCATTTTAATGGGTTTATCTTTTGGTGGCGGGATTGGTTGGGCTGTATATGGAATTATTATGTCCAAAAAAGAGCAAGTTATATCCGGAGTTTGTCTCACATCACTTTGTCTAATTGGAGAAACCTGCTTGTTCCTCACCTATTTGTTTTGGAACTCTGAGAACAGAGAAAGAAGTGCTATAACAACAATAGATGTACGAGAAAAGTTTAATAAAACATTGATTTGTTTAATATATGAAGGTGATACAGTTCATATTGTAACAGACGCAAACACACCTCCTAAGATTGTAGTGTTTGAGTGTCATTCATAGTTTTGCATTATAAAATTAATTATAAAATTAATTATAAAATTTATATTTACTAAAGTAAACTAAATGAGCAAGAGTGATCCTGTTATAAGAGAATTAGAAATAACTTATGATACTAATTTACTTGATAATAAACCAGAAAAAGAGCAAGTCAAATATATAAATTCTTCCATTATGAATAGAAATAACGGAAAGGGAAACAAAGTGATTAAAGAACTTACATACAATCATTATACTAAATATAAACCAATTACTGATTTTATAGGAGGACCTAAAACTCTTAGTATTCATTGGCATCCACAATACAAAAAGATTATATATATATTTGGAGAAGCGCATACAGCTAATATGGATTGTAATAAGTTTAAGACTACTACTGGGATACGATATCCTATTACTGTTCCGATAGAGGATTATTTATATGATTTAATGAAATCAACAGATGTTTTTCTAGACATTTATTTTGAATTTTCTTTTCCTTGCCCATATAGTAAGTCTTTTCTAGAGTATCCAAGTAGTAATCAAAGTCTACATAAATTGTTAAATAAATTTAAAAAGTGCTTGGTATATGATAGTCGTCACGAAAAATCGTGTCGATTGGCAAGATCTCACTATTTTGATATTCGAAAAGATTCTAGTAATCCTAGGGATCTTGCAAAAAATAAAATTGACATTGTTTGGGTTAGGAATATATTAGATACCGCTTATGGGTTTAAAACATTAAAAAACAGAATTTGGCAATTAAAAATTTTTTTAGACAAATCATACGTAAGTGATATTTTGAGAAAATTAACAGATACAAATAACGACAATATATATGAGTTTATGCTCAAACAATTAAAAGAAAATCGATATATAAAAAAAGAGTTGGGTAAAATCGTTGAGAATCGTGAAAACTTAATATCTGCATTTGATAGATTTTTTTATTTTCAAATATATAACACAATGAGGGTAAATATTCGTACAATTAAAAGATCTGTCAACACATTACTAAATTATAAAACAACATCAGACGAGGAACTTAATGATAATCTCGATGTTTTTTTGAAAGCTATGCTTTTACCAATTTCTTGTTTTGCAGACGGTTATCTATTAGCACGGGTTTTCAAAGATTTTAATATGGATAAAATGGACGAAAAAGCATACAAAGGTGCAACTCATCAACCTAATCGTGCTCATAACATAATCATATATGCAGGTGATGCACACGCTGATAACTATAGAAACTTTTTATCATATATCGGTTTTACTGAGATTGATAGTTTGGGTATTGACTTAGAAAAACCAAATCCTTATGCACATATTCCAAATATGCCTAGAAATTGTTTAGATATGAGAAATATAAATCAGCCATTTTTTTCATACAACAGGTTTGATGAATCAAGCTTTGATGCAATAAAGCAAAGTATTGGAAGACTACCAGCAACAATACGATATGACTAAAATTAGTACATTTGAGTGTACATAATTCAATTAATATATCAAAATTTCATCAACCTAATCGTGCTCATAACATAATCATATATGCAGGTACTAATCAAGCTGAGAACTATAGAAACTTTTTATCATATATCGGTTTTACTGAGATTGACAGTTCTGGTATTACACCGACCAAAAAGAAAAATGAGACAAAGTAGTCATTATTTTCTTTGAGTATTGGTGATGTAAAAGCACCCTATCTATTTTCTTTGAAAAAGAAAATCTTGGGCTTGTCTCACATTTGACAGCTCCTATAAGGAAGCGGTTGGAGACTTTTGTTATACGATATTATCCACCTTACATTAGAATTCTTGGAATTGAAATCCTACTAACGCAAGTTTATGTAAGCAAAACATTACTCATTTACAATATAGAATAATAAAGGGACTTCATCGCAGATTTGTATTTTGAAACCACTAAAAACAATCTCCCTAATGCTGGAAAAGGCATAAGAATGAATATAGGTTCTGCTCTATCCAAAGAATTTGCCTTTCGGCATTATAATACACAATTATTTATTTAAGTTCTTTTTGATAATATATGTTTATATTGTCTCATTTTTCTTTTTGGTCGGTGTAACTTAGAAAACCAAATCCTCGTCCTTCTTTACATATTCCAAATATGCCTAGAAATTGTTTAGATATGAGAAATATAAAACAGCCATTTTTTTCATACAACAGGTTTGATGAATCAAGGTTTGATGCAATAAAAAAGCAATATCGACAAGCACCAACTATCAAATATGATGACAAAAAATTAGTACCTTGAATTTATTTTTTTGAAAACAAATCTCGAATAAGCTCATTATGTCAATTACTATATAATTCTGAATTAAAATTGAAAATTGAAAATTAAAATTATAAATGTATTTGATAAATATGTTACGAACAAGTAGATTGTCCAAAGATATATCCGGAGTTTGTCTCACATCACTTTGTCTAATTGGAGAAACCTGCTTGTTCCTCACCTATTTGTTTTGGAACTCCGAGAACAGAGAAAGAAGTGCTATAACAACAATAGATGTACGAGAAAAGTTTAATAAAACATTGATTTGTTTAATATATGAAGGTGATACAGTTCATGTTGCAACAGAGGCAACAGACGCAAACACACCTCCTAAGATTGTAGTGTTTGAGTGTCATTCATAGTTTTGCATTATGAAATTTAGTAAGAAGTAAATCGATGCTAAAAAATAATCTCCAAACGAGATCTAGGTAATTTTCTAGCGAAATGGTATTTTTTTAGGGTTTGCGAAAAGATTTGGTTTTCATCCTGTCACTACGCCATTAACAGCTAGCGGCTACGCCTCGCCGTAATATACTCCTTACATATAATAAGGTTAACAATTTAGTTTAAAATTAGTAATTCATATGTAATGAAAGCAATTTTCTGATTAAAAAACTTACGAATTAAATATTCTTTTATTTTAAAAAGAATATTCTTACTAATTCATACGAATAAGAGCAACCGTTGCTAACCTTCTCATATTAGTGTTCCAATAGAAGATTATTTATATGATTTAATGAAATAAACAGATGTTTTTCTAGACATTTATTTTGAATTTCGTTTTCCTAAATTTTCAGATGATTACAGGACTTAGTAAGCGTCTATTTAACTTATTAAATAAATTTAAAAAATGCTTGCTATATTCATACGAAATTCTTAAGAGTACGAATCAACTCTTCCGAGCTTCTAAACTATGTGTAGATATATGTCCGTATTTACAACCACTGTCATCTTAAAAAAATGAAAAAGAAGAAGAAAAATACTTTAGAAAACTTGAATATAAACGTCTAAAAAGTGAGTAGGTTAACAAAAACCGAACAGATGTTTAAATATAGATCTGATTAGGTTGACTTTTATATAATGAGAAAAGGTGTAAAAAATATTTATACTTTATAAGACCGTATGACGACCATATCGAATCAATTGGATAATAAATGATACAAGATGAAGTTATCATTTATATAATTATGTTATTTTTTATTACCAAAAAGTGTAATCGTAATGTCCAAAAAAACAATTTCTTTAGTTTTTTCATTCCAAGCTAATAGTTTAAAATTAGTTGGTAATGATACACTATTACTATTCTTAATACCATCATTCGTACCAGTAAAACCTTGATTTCCTTAAGTACCGCTACTAGATTCATACAAAATTATATGAATCCAGCCCCTTAAAGGGGCTTCTAAACCATGTGTAGCTCCATGGCAAGAAGTAAATCGAGGCTAAAAAAATACCAAAAGGTAATTTTCTAGCGAAATGGTATTTTTTAGGGTTTGCGAAAAGATTTGGTTTTCATCCTGTCACTACGCCCTTAACCGCTTTAACTCGCCGTA
>Ga0194043_1000185_pt1 | contig 31690 bp, 30 predicted proteins | sample JunL4415m_MetaG_FD_161274 | JGI IMG/M metagenome (GOLD analysis project Ga0194043, IMG submission 161274) | Anoxic zone freshwater microbial communities from boreal shield lake in IISD Experimental Lakes Area, Ontario, Canada - Jun2016-L442-15m | ecosystem: Environmental > Aquatic > Freshwater >...
ACCAAACACGCCGCCGTCGGATTCGCTGAGTGGTTGGCAATCAGCTACGGCGACAACGGAATCGGTGTGAGCTGCGTGTGCCCGATGGGGGTCGACACGCCACTGCTGCGCGCCATGTCCGGCTCGCCCGACGCGCAGGCGCGGGTGGCCGGTGCGGCTGTCACGGGAGCGGGTGCGGTGATCAGCCCGGACGAGGTGGCAGACCTGGTGGTCCAGGCCATCATCGACGGGACGTTCCTGGTGCTACCGCATCCGGAGGTGCTGGCGATGTTCGGGCAGAAGGCCGCCGACCATGACCGGTGGATCGCCGGGATGCGCCGGTACCAACGCAGCCTGCGATAGGGGTCAACCGCTGCGCGGCTACCGGGCTGCCGGCGTCAGTCGCGGGGCCACACGATCATCGGCACTTTCAGCGCCTTCATGATTTTGCTCGCGGAATGCCCGACGAAGAGCCGTTTGGGCTGGGCCATCCGGCTGGAGCCGATCACGACGACCTCGTCATCGGCGAAGTCCAGTCCGCGCACGGCGTCGCGTATCGAATCCCCATGCCCGACGACGCTGGTCACCTCGCCCAGCGCAGCCTGGGCCTTGGCCACCAGGGCGGCAGCGTGTCGCTCGGCCAGTTCGGTCCACTCCCGGCGAGTGTCCTCGCCGACGGCAACCAGCGACATCAGTCGCAACGGCACCTTCCATTCGGTCGCAAGCCGAATGGCATTGCCGAGGAGATCCTCGGCTCCGGGGGACATGCCGGTGGCACAGGTGATCCGGGAGACGCCGGGATGGAATTGGTAGCCGCTGGGCGCCAGGGCCACCGGCACCGGCGAGGAGTGCAGCAGGGTATCGGCGAGGCTGCCGACGCCGAACCGCTTGGCCCGGACGCGATGGCGGGTGCCGACGACGATCAGGCTGGCAGCACCGCGTTCGGGGTCGGCCGCCGCGTCGAGCAGGCCGTGGGTGATCGACTCCGACCGTCGCACGTGGCCTTCGGCCGACACGCCTCCGGGCACCCGGGACAGTCCGTCCTGGAGCCATTCGTGGCCCTGCGCCTCGAGTTCGGCGTTGAACGCGTGATCCGGGGAGTACATGTGGAAGGTCGGGGCGTCGCTAGGCAGCACCGCGACCAGATCAAGGGTTGCCCCCGAAGAACAGGCAAGGGTGGCAGCCAGATTCACCCCGTCAATACCGCGCTGACGCGGCCCGTAGCCGACGACGTACCGCATGGCTCCTGACGCTAACAGGCTATCGGCTTTCGCTCCGGCAAACAGGCAAGTCACTCCCGGCGTGTACCCCAAACTGGGCCAAGTCCGCCGCCCGGTGTGGTACGCAACGAGTTAGCGATTTTCGGAGCGGCTGCGATGAAGGCGGGACGACGATGACCGAGGTCTCTAGCGGGTCGACGGGAACCCCCCAACTCGCCCGGACCCTCGGCCTGTGGGCGATCGTGGGCCTCGGCCTGGGCTACATGACGCCGACCGTGGTGTTTGACACCTTCGGAATCGTGTCGCAGGAGACCGGCCATGTCGTGCCAACCGCCTACCTGCTGGCCCTGGTGGTCATGGTGTTCACCGCCATCAGCTACGGCCGGATGACGCGGGTTTTCCCTTCTGCGGGATCGGCCTACACCTACACCTCCGAGACCATCAGCCCCAACCTCGGTTTCCTGATCGGCTGGGCGGCACTGCTGGACTATCTGCTGCTGCCCCTGGTCAATGCGCTCATTATCCGCAGCTACCTGTACGCATTCTTTCCCGGTGTGCCGCAATGGATTTGGGTCGTCGTTTACGTCGCCGCCATCACCGGGATGTGTCTGTTCAGTATGACCAACACCTCGCGGATCAACATGCTGCTGGTCGTGTTTGAGGTGGTTCTCATCGGGGTGTTCCTGATCCTCGCGGCGAAGTCGTTGACGGAAGGTATGGGCAACGGGACCATCTTCTCGTCGCAGCCGGCGTGGCACGAGGGCGTTCACCCCACCCTGGTGATCACCGGCGCCACCATCGTCGCGTTCTCGTTCATCGGCTTCGACGCGATCACGATGTACACCGAGGAGGCCAAGGATGCCGCCATCGTGCCGAAGGCGATCGTGCTGGCACTGCTCATCGGTGGTGCCATCTTCTTAGTCTCGGCGTGGTTCACCCAGTCGCTCTTCCCGGACGTTGACGGCTTCAGCGAGGAGTCCCTGCAGAACAGCTCACTACCGGAGATCGCCTTCCTGGTCGGCGGGAACCTTTTCAAGATCCTGCTGACCTCGGCCGCGTTCGCCGCCACGGTGGCGTCCAGCCTCGCCTCGCACGCGTCGGTGTCGCGTCTGCTCTTCGTGATGGGCAGAAATGGTCGGGGTCCGATCGGGCGCTTCTTCGGATATCTGCATCCGAGCTTTCAGACCCCCGCCTATGCCGTCGTCTTCGTGGGTGTCGTGTCGTTGCTGGCGATCGGATTCAACCTCGATTTCGTGGCGTCGCTGATCAATTTCGGTGCCCTGATCGCCTTCACCTTCGTCAACCTGACGGTGATCGTCTATTTCGCCTACCGTCGCCGCGAGGTCAACGGACCCGGCCAGATTTTCAGGAACATCGTCCTGCCGGTCATCGGGGTGCTGCTGACGGTGCTGCTATGGGTGCACCTGTCGGCGGAGTCGACCACCTACGGCGCCATCTGGTTCCTCATCGGAATCGGCGTTCTGTTATTCATCACCCGGTTCTTCCGTCGCCCACTCTCGGTCAATATGGGCGAGGAGCATGCGGTCACCCGCCAGGGGTGATCGGCCGGTTCAGGCCACGAGATCGAAATCTCTCTGATAACCGGGGGGATCGTCACCCCTGCGGCGTATCCATGCGATGACGGCCACCACCAGAGCACGCAGAACGAGCGCGAGTGTGATGAACGTGAAGGTCAGGACGATCGCCAAGTGCAACGCCGCAACCCAGTCCCGCAGGGTGAGATTAAGCAGGAACGCCAGCAGGCCAGCCGATCCCAGTGCCACCACAACTACGCGGAAGTACGGAATGGACCTGGCCATGGCGCCTCGCTGCGGTCTGTCGCGTTGATCTGAAGATCCCAACATAACAACGCCGGTCGATCCTCGCGTGTCAAACGGCCAACCACTACTTAACGGTTGAAGCACCCGCGGCTTTCGGATTTGTGGCCCATCTGATCCACCCCACGGCAGCGGTTTGGCAAAGGGTAGGTTGCTATCAAACTACCCAAGAATTACCCGCATCTCACCCCGTGGAGAGGCCCACCATGCAGGTTCTGCGCACGCCCGATAGTCGCTTCGAGAATCTGCCTGGTTGGCCCTTCGCGGCGCGCTACGCCGACATCACCGATGTCGCCACCGGACAGGCGTTGCGGATGGCCTATGTGGACGAGGGTCCGCGTGACGGCGCGACGGTGTTGCTGCTACACGGTGAGCCCAGTTGGTCGTATCTATACCGGCACATGATCCCGGCACTCGTGGCCTCGGGCCATCGGGCGGTTGCTCCGGATCTCATCGGCTTCGGCCGCTCTGACAAACCGGCCGACCGCAACGACTACACCTACGAACGCCACGTCGCCTGGCTCAGCCAGTGGTTCACGGACGTGGATCTGCACGACGTGACGTTGTTCTGCCAAGACTGGGGTGGGCTACTGGGCTTGCGCCTGGTGGCGGCGTTCCCGGAGCGTTTCGCGGGCGTGGTTGTCGCCAACACCGGACTGCCGATCGGCACCGCGTTCTCTGAGGGGTTCGGGCAATGGTTGGCGTTTAGCCAGAGCACACCGGACCTGCCGGTCGGTTTGATCGTCAATGGGGGCACCGCTCGTGAACTGAGCGCCGATGAGGTGGCGGCCTACGACGCGCCGTTCCCCGACGCGAGTTACAAGGGCGGCGCCTGCCAGTTCCCGACACTGGTTCCCATCACGGCCGAGCACGGATCCGTCGAAGAGAACAAGGCCGCCTGGGTGGTGCTCACCCAATTCGACAAGCCCTTCGTCACCGCGTTCAGCGATGCCGACCCCATCACCGGCGGCGGGGACGCTGTGTTCCAGAAACTGGTGCCCGGCGCAAAAGACCAACCGCACGTGACGCTTTCGGGTGCGCATTTCCTCCAGGAGGACTGCCCCGCAGACATCGTCGCAGTCATCGAAGGTGTGGTGGCGCGCGCCCGCGGCTGAACCGGATCCTATGTGGCCGATGCCATGCGCTCGGGTGCGCGTGTGACGGCCGGCCGACTGGCGGCGGGGGACGGGGTGCGCGGCGGTGTGACACCGGCGCGTTCGGCGGCACCGCGGCGGCTGTGGATCTGCGGCGCCGGTTGGGCGGCGGCGGTACGGACCGACTGCGGCACCGAGGATGCACTCGATGTCTGAACCGCCGAGGCTGCCAACGGCGCGCGGCGGCTGGCCGACACGTTCACCGTCGCGGCGCCAGGCAGCTGGACCGGGCCGGGCACAACGGGGCCGGGCACGACGGGCCAATCGGGCCGGCTGTAGCCCGCGTCGACGATCGGACGCAGGATCGGATCCAGGATCGGGTTGAGCAGTGGCGCCAGAATCCCGGTCATCTCGATCAGCGGAAGCGTGTCGTTGGGCACAAACACATAGGTGATGTTGCCCGGGTTGCCGTTGACGTCATTGGGTCGGTAGTAGGTGTTTTTGGGCGAGTTGAGGTCGACGTCGAAATAGCCCCACACGTGGGTGGTGCTCCTACCCACCTGCCCGTTGAGCCACGACAGCAGGTTGAACGGACCGCTGGGGGCGTCCGCCCAACCGTCGTACTCCTTGATGACTTCGATGCCCTGATACGCAGTGTCGGGGGCCAGGCCGTCCTGCTTCTTCACACCGCCGAAGGCGTTCTCCGGGTTGCCGATCGACACCCACGACACGGTGGACGGGTCCGGAGCGTTGGCAGGCTCGGCGAGCCAACGGCGGATCGCCGTATAGATGACCTGGCCGCCCTGGCTATGCCCGAATGCGACGATCGGCGGGCCGCCGGCCGGCTGCGCGTTGATGGCGTCGATCAGCAGTTTGGCGCCCTCGTCGTTGAAATGCTGTCCGAGTGGCCACGCCGGGTAGTCGACGGGCGTGCAGACATTCGGAGACGCGCACAGCGAGCCTTGAAGCTGCTTGGGCGTGAACCGCCATATGTGCTGGACGCCGATCAGACCGCCCTCGAGCGTCAGCACGGTGGCGCCCTGGCTTGCCGCGGCGAGCCTCACCTCGGCACTGGCCCGCGCCGGGCCCTGATCGGCAGGACTGCCAGCAAGCAATGTCGCACATAGGCCGATGGACAGTCCGGCAGTGAAAAGTGATCTCATGAGCGCCCCCATTTTTCCGTCGCCGGAACTCAGAAGCTGATCAACCCGACGTTGCTCAGCAAACTACTGCATCGGTGCGTGCGGGGCAATGATCGGCTTAAATACGTGTCTGGATGCGAATTCAGAGTGCTCTGCGCTGGTTGCTGGATGTGCAGGGCTACGGCGCCGCCGCGGTCACACGGCGTCCAGATACCGACCGGTCACGACCCGCTGGGCCAACGCCAGCACAGGCGAACCCAGCCGACTCCACCACGTCGCCGGCCGAGAGAACGCCACCACCTCGCTGTAGACGGCACCGTCGGCCGGGTCGTAGCGCACGCCGAACATCTCCTCCCCGGATACCGCATGCCCGGGCAGGCTGCCGTAGGCGAAGCCGCGCCGATCCGGCTCGTCGACCACGTACACCACCCGGCACGGCGCACTGAACGGCCCGAGCCGGCCCAGCACGTCGGTGCCGACCTGGGCCACCTCGGTGGTGGCCGCCACCCGCAACCCCGCCCCGCGCAACATGCCGTAACGCATCACCGCCGCGGCGGCCTCATCGAAGCGCTCCCGGCCCGACCCGATCCGGCGCTCCCGGCGGACATGCCGGTAGCCCGAGGGCAGCGTCAACGCCGTCGCCCCGACCTCCGGATAGGTCAGTGCCAGTCCGGACAACGCGCGCAGGTCCATCGCCCCACCATGCCACCGCCCCCGTACGCTCGAGGCCAACGACCACGCAAACACGGTGACCTGATGACAGACGAGACGGCGGCCGCCGACCCCCCGGCCCGCAGCGGCGTCAAACACCGCTGGTTGCGGCGCCGGGACCGGTTGCGTGAGCGACCGCTTGCCGATTTCTCCTATCGGGTCGCGGTTGGCGTCGTAGGACTGAGTGTCTTGTTGGTCGGGATCGCCGCCATCCCCTATCCCGGACCGGGTTGGGCGATCGTGTTCCTCGGTCTGGCGATCCTGGCTACGGAGTTCTACTGGGCCCACCGCACGCTCACCTTCACCCGGGCGCGTTACGACACCGCGATGACGTGGTTTCGCCAGCAGCCGTGGTGGGTTCAGGCCCTGGGCGCGGTATTCACCGCGGCGGTCGTGGTGCTCACCCTGTGGCTGATGGGGGCGATTGCCTGGTCGGCTCGCCTGCTGGACCTGGAACACCCGATGCTGCGCAGCCCGATCGGCCTGGGAGCCTGATCAGGCACCTGGATAGCATGATCACGACTTCCGCCGATCCGGCGGGCAGGTCGTTGCCGTTGCCTGGCGTACGAAAAGAGACCCGCTGATGACCGCGCCCGCACAACCCGCCCCGCCCGGACTGCTCCGGGTCCCGGCCGGGACCACCGCGGGGGCGGTCGTTCGCGACGCCGGCCTACCGGGGCGGGGCGAGCCCGCGGCGATCGTGGCGGTTCGCGACGCCGACGGTGCCCTGCGTGATCTGAGTTGGGCGCCGGACGTCGACGCCGACGTGACCCCGGTCGCGGCCGACACCGACGAGGGACGCAGCGTGATCCGGCACTCGGCGGCCCATGTGCTGGCCCAGGCCGTGCAGGAGTTGTTCCCGACGGCCAAGCTCGGCATCGGCCCACCCATCACCGACGGCTTCTATTACGACTTCGACGTCCCGGAGGCGTTCACTCCGGAGGATCTCGAGAAGCTCGAGAAGCGTATGAAGGCCATCATCAAGGACGGTCAGCTGTTCTCCCGGCGGGTGTACGAGTCGCAAGAGCAGGCCCGTGCCGAACTGGCCAACGAGCCCTACAAGCTCGAACTGGTCGACGACAAGTCCGGTGACCCGGACGTCATGGAGGTCGGCGGCGACGAGCTGACCGCCTACGACAACCTCAATCCCCGCACCCGCGAACGCATCTGGGGTGATCTGTGCCGCGGCCCGCACGCCCCGACCACCAAATACATTCCGGCGTTCAAGCTCACCAGAAGCTCGGCGGCGTACTGGCGCGGCAACCAGAACAATGCGAGCCTGCAGCGGATCTACGGAACCGCGTGGGAGTCCCAGGAGGCCCTGGACCGCCACCTCACACTGCTGGAGGAGGCGCAGAAGCGCGACCACCGTCGCCTGGGTGTGGAATTGGACCTGTTCAGCTTCCCCGATGAATTAGGTTCGGGCCTGCCGGTATTTCACCCCAGGGGCGGAATCGTGCGCCGGGAGTTGGAGGAGTACTCGCGACGCAAGCACATCGAGGCCGACTACGAGTTCGTCAACACCCCGCACATCACCAAGGAACAGCTCTACATCACCTCGGGCCACCTGGAGTGGTACGCCGACGGCATGTTCCCGCCCATGCACATCGACGCCGAGTACGCCGAAGACGGCACGTTGCGCAAGCCGGGGCAGGACTACTACCTCAAGCCGATGAACTGCCCGATGCATCACCTGATCTTCCGGTCTCGCGGCCGGTCGTACCGCGAACTTCCGTTGCGGCTCTTCGAGTTCGGCACCGTGTACCGCTACGAGAAGTCCGGTGTCATTCACGGTTTGACCCGGGTGCGGGGCATGACGCAGGACGACTCGCACATCTACTGCACGCGCGAACAGATGCGCGACGAACTCGGCTCACTGTTGCGCTTCGTGCTGGAACTGCTCGGTGACTATGGGCTGGACGATTTCTACCTGGAGCTGTCCACTAGGAACCCGGAGAAGTACGTCGGCTCCGATGAGATGTGGGAGGAGGCCACCGAGACGCTGCGGGAGGTCGCCGAGTCCAGCGGTCTTGCCCTGGTGCCCGATCCGGGCGGCGCGGCCTTTTACGGACCCAAGATCTCGGTGCAGGTGCGCGATGCCCTGGGCCGCAGCTGGCAGATGTCCACCATTCAACTGGACTTCAACATGCCTGAGCGGTTCGAACTCGAATACACCGCCGCCGATGGCACCCGCAAGCGGCCGGTGCTGATCCACCGCGCGTTGTTCGGCTCCATCGAACGGTTCTTCGGCATCCTCACCGAGCATTACGCCGGTGCGTTTCCGGCCTGGCTCGCGCCCGTCCAGGTGGTCGGCATTCCGGTGGCCGCCGAGCACGTCGAGTATCTCAAAGACGTTGCCGCAGAGCTCAAATCGTACGGGGTGCGCGCCGAGGTCGATTCCAGTGACGACCGGATGGCGAAGAAAATCGTCAACCACACCAACCAGAAGGTGCCCTTCATGCTGGTGGCGGGCGACCGCGATATCGAGGCGGGTGCGGTGAGCTTCCGGTTCGGTGACCGTACTCAACTCAACGAGGTGCCCCGGGCGAAGGCGATCGAGGTGATCCGGCAATGGATCGCCGATCGGGTAAACGTCGCCCCGACCGACGAATCGGTGAAGGTCAGCGGTGACTGAGCAGGTCAGCGATCGGGGTGCGGGGGACCCGGACCGCCTGCAGCGACTCTGGACCCCGCACCGGATGAGCTACATCGCCGAGTCGCCCAAGTTCGGCGGCTCAGGCAGGCCATCAGAACCGTTCACCGACATTCCCACGCTCTCTGATGAGGATGGCCTGGTGATCGCCCGCGGTGAACTGGTCTACGCGGTCCTCAATCTCTATCCCTATAACCCCGGTCACCTGATGGTGGTGCCGTATCGCCGGGTATCGGAACTTGAAGATCTCACCGACGCCGAGACCGCCGAGTTGATGGCGTTCGTACAGAAGGCGATTCGGGTGATGAAGGCTATTTCGCGGCCCGACGGCTTCAACGTCGGCCTCAACCTGGGCAGGTCGGCCGGCGGATCGCTGGCCGAACACCTGCATATGCACGTGGTGCCGCGGTGGTCGGGTGATGCGAATTTCATCACCGTCGTCGGTGAGACCAAGGTGATTCCGCAACTACTGCGCGACACCCGCGTACTGCTGGCCGATGAATGGAACTGCCAGCCGTGAGCGACTTCTATCTGATGACCCGGGCGGCCTACACCAAACTCAGCGCACCGCTGGCGCGCGGCGCGCTTCGGATCGGACTGACTCCCGACGCGGTCACCGTCATCGGCACCGTCGGAACGGTGGCCGCGGCGCTCATCCTTTTTCCCGCCGGTCACCTTTTCATCGGCTGGCTGGTGATCTGGTTCTTCGTCTTGGCAGACATGCTCGACGGCGCGATGGCCCGGGAACGTGGCGGTGGCACCCGATTCGGATCGGTGCTCGATGCGACATGTGACCGGATCAGCGATGGCGCGATTTTCTGTGGGCTGCTGTGGTGGGCTGCCTTCGGGTTGGGGAGCAGGTGGCTCATGGTTGCCACCCTGATCTGCCTGGTCACGTCCCAGGTGATCTCCTACATCAAGGCCCGCGCCGAGGCCAGTGGCCTCAATGGCGGCGGCGGGTTGATCGAACGCCCGGAACGCCTGATCATCGTGCTGTTGGGAGCGGGCCTGTCGGACCTGCCATTCTTTCCGATTCCGAACGCACTCCCGGTGGCCATGTGGCTGCTGGCGGTCGCCAGCCTGGTAACCGTCGGACAGCGAGTGCACGCTGTGCGGAATTCGCCCGGCGCGGTGGACAGGATCGCGTTACCGGAAAAGCAGACGCCTGCCGGTGATGCGGAGACTGGCGAGCAGTGACGGCGGTGCTCTCACGTGAAAGCATGGCGGATTGGGGATATGCCGCCGGCTGGCGGATAGTGCGGGCGATGCCGGAAACCCTGGCGCGCAACGTGTTCGACGCCGGCGCCCGGTACGCCGCACGCGGCGGTGGGCCCGAACAGCTGCGCAAGAATCTGGCCCGGGTGATCGGCACGACTCCGGCCGAGGTACCCGATGCGCTGATGCGTGCATCGGTGGCCTCTTATGCACGGTACTGGCGAGAGGCCTTCCGGCTGCCGACGATGAATCAGGCCGCACTCGCCACGCGACTGGACCGGGTGTTCATCGGTGCGGAGAATTTCGCCGACGCGCACCGGGGAGGCCGGGGGGCGGTGATCGCATTGCCGCACAGCGGGAACTGGGATATGGCCGGGGTGTGGCTGGCGCAGAACTACGGAACCTTCACCACCGTCGCGGAACGACTCACACCGGAATCCCTCTACGACCGATTCATCGCCTACCGCGAAAGCCTCGGCTTCGAGGTGCTTCCATTAACCGGGGGACCGCGGCCACCCATGCAGATCCTGGCTGAGCGGTTGCGCGCCAACAGATTCGTCTGTCTGATGGCCGATCGCGATCTCACCCGATCGGGTGTGCAGGTGAACTTTTTCGGCGAGCCCACCCGGTTGCCCGCCGGCCCGGCGCGGCTGGCCATCGAGACCGGCGCACCCTTGCATCCGGCGCACGTCTACTACGACGGCGAGGATTGCGTGGTTCAGATCGACGACGCGCTCGACACCGGTTCGGGCGACGTGGGTTTGATCACCCAGGCGCTGGCCGACAGGTTCGCGGTGAACATCGCCGCGCATCCGGCGGATTGGCATATGTTGCAACCGCAGTGGCTGGCCGATCTGAGCGCGCAGCGCCGGGCCCGCCTCGACGGAGATGGCGACCGCTGATGCGCATCGGCATGGTGTGCCCGTACTCGTTCGATGTGCCCGGCGGGGTGCAATCGCACATTCTGCAACTGGCGGAGGTGATGCGAGAACGTGGCCACTACGTCAGCGTTCTGGCGCCGTCGTCGCCGCATGTGACATTGCCCGACTATGTGGTGTCGGGGGGTAAGGCGGTGCCCATCCCGTACAACGGCTCTGTGGCACGGTTGCGGTTCGGTCCGGCAACCCACCGGATGGTCAAGCGCTGGCTTGCGGCAGGCGATTTCGACGTCCTGCACCTGCATGAGCCAAACGCCCCCAGCCTGTCGCTACTCGCCCTGATGATCGCCGACGGCCCGATCGTCGCCACGTTCCATACGTCGACGACAAAGTCGTTGGGGCTCAGTATGTTTCAGGGCATCCTGCGTCCCTGGAACGAGAAGATCATGGGCCGTATCGCGGTCTCCGATCTGGCCCGGCGCTGGCAGATCGAGGCGTTGGGATCGGATGCCGTGCAGATTCCCAATGGTGTCGACGTCGCGTCGTACACATGCGCGCCATTGCTGCCGGGATATCCGCGGCCCGGTAAGACCGTGTTGTTCCTCGGCCGGTTCGACGAACCCCGCAAGGGGATGGCGGTGCTGCTGGCCGCATTGCCGGCATTGGTCGAACGCTTCGCCGATATCGAGATCCTCATCGTCGGCCGAGGCGACGAGGACGAATTGCGCGAGCAGGCCGGCGATCTGGCCGGCCACCTGAGGTTCCTCGGTCAGGTCGACGACGCCACCAAAGCCTCGGCGTTGCGCAGCGCCGACGTCTACTGCGCGCCGAACACCGGCGGGGAGAGCTTCGGCATCGTCCTGGTCGAGGCAATGGCCGCCGGGACCCCGGTGGTCGCGAGCAACCTCGACGCCTTCCGTCGGGTGCTCGAGGATGGCGCGGCCGGACTGCTGGTGCCCATCGAGGATCCCGGTGCACTGGCTGAAGCGGTGGTCACGGTCCTGACCGATGACACCCTGCGGGCCGGGAATGTCGCAGCGGCATCCGAGGCCGTCCGCCAGTACGACTGGCAGGTGGTGGCGGACGACATCACGATGGTCTACGAAACGGTGGCCGGGTCCGGCGCTCGGGTGGTGGTGGGCACCTGATGGCTCCCGGGGTGTACTGGCCTATTACGGCCGTTTTGGTCGCCGTGTTGATCGGTATCGCCGTCTGGGCACTCCAGACCGCCAATCGGCTGGACCGGTTACATGTCCGCTACGACCTGTCCTGGCAGTCCCTCGACGCCGCACTGGCGCGCCGGGCGGTGGTGGCCCGCGCGGTCGCCGCCGACGCCTATCGCGGCAGCCCCGAGGGTAAGCGCCTTGCCGCACTGGCCGCCGCCGCCGAGCGCGCACCCCGGTCCACCCGGGAAGCCAGCGAGAACGAACTGTCCACCGCACTTGAGGTGGTGGACCCGACCACGCTGCCGGTGGCACTGGTCGCCGAACTCGCCGACGCCGAGGCTCGGGTGCTGCTGGCCCGGCGATTCCACAACGACGCGGTTCGCGACACCCTGGCGCTTCGTGAGCGCCGCCCGGTGCGCTGGCTCAGGCTCGGCGGAACCGCAGCGCTACCAAGCTATTTCGAGATCGCTGAATCCGCTCAGCGATGACTGCGCCACGCACCTCGGCGCGGGTAGTGCTGCTCGACGACGACGGCGCCGTGCTGCTGCTGTGCGGATCGGACCCGGCGATCACCGACGGCAGCGCGCCGAAATGGTGGTTCACCGTCGGCGGCGAGGTTCACCCCGGGGAGCACCTCGCCGCGGCGGCGGCCCGCGAACTCGCTGAGGAGACCGGCCTGCACGTTGACTCCGCGCTCCTGGTGGGCCCGGTCTGGCGGCGGGAGTCGGTGATCGACTTCAACGGCACCGTGACGCAGAGCCACGAGTTCTACTTCGTGCACCGCACCCGCCGGTTCGAACCGTCGCAGGACACCCGCACACCGCTGGAACTGCGCTATATCCACGGACACCGGTGGTGCGACGCGACTGAGATCACACTCCTGAACCGCAGGGGCGAGACGGTTTATCCCCGACAATTGGATCAGCTACTGGCTGCGGCGCACCAGTTGGCCGATGGATCCGGTGGCCCGCTGGCGGATCCGCAACCGATCCGCTGACGAGCCGGGATTTTCGGCGTTCGGCAGGCCTCTAGACTCTGATTAAGCATCAAGCGAAGGAGTGCACGTGGACATCGCAGCGGGATCCAACGGCTCGGCCAATCACGCCCAGATCGGAACGGCGCGCGTCAAACGCGGCATGGCCGAGATGCTCAAGGGCGGGGTCATCATGGACGTCGTCACACCCGAGCAGGCCCGGATTGCTGAGGCGGCCGGTGCGGTGGCGGTGATGGCGTTGGAGCGGGTGCCGGCCGATATCCGCGCGCAGGGCGGGGTGGCGCGGATGAGTGACCCGGATCTGATCGAAGGCATCATCGCCACGGTCAGCATCCCGGTCATGGCCAAGGCGCGGATCGGGCATTTCGTGGAGGCGCAGATTCTGGCCAGCCTCGGGGTGGACTATGTCGACGAGTCCGAGGTGCTGACGCCGGCGGACTACACCCACCACATCGACAAGTGGAAATTCACGGTGCCGTTCGTCTGCGGTGCCACCAATCTCGGTGAGGCGTTGCGGCGGATCTCCGAGGGCGCGGCCATGATCCGGTCCAAGGGTGAGGCCGGCACCGGCGATGTGTCCAATGCCACCGGGCATATGCGCACCATCGGCGGCGAGATCCGCCGGTTGTCGTCGATGGCCGACGATGAACTGTTCGTGGCGGCCAAGGAATTGCAGGCGCCCTATGACCTAGTGGTGGAGGTGGCCCGGGCAGGAAAGCTTCCGGTCACGCTGTTCACCGCGGGCGGTATTGCGACTCCCGCCGATGCGGCGATGATGATGCAACTCGGCGCCGACGGGGTGTTCGTGGGTTCCGGAGTGTTCAAGTCCGGCGATCCCGCGGCGCGGGCGGCAGCCATCGTCAAGGCCACCACGTTCTACGACGATCCCGATGTGTTGGCGAAGGTGTCGCGCGGACTGGGCGAGGCCATGGTCGGCATCAATGTCGACGACATTCCGGCGCCGCATCGGCTGGCCCAGCGCGGCTGGTAGCGCCGGATGAGCCGCTTGCGCGAAGACCAGTAGAAGTATGGCGATCGAGGAAATCCTCGACCTCGAGCAACTTGAGGTCAATATCTACCGGGGTGTGGTCTTCAGCCCCGAATCCGGCTTTCTGCACAGGACTTTCGGCGGCCACATTCTCGGACAGTCGTTGGTGTCGGCGATTCGCACCGTCGAACCTGAGTTCGGGGTGCACTCGCTGCACGGGTACTTCCTGCGACCGGGTGACGCCACCAAGCCTGCGGTCTACCTGGTGGATCGGCCGCGCGACGGCGGATCTTTCTGCACCCGTCGGGTCAACGCGGTTCAGCATGGCGAGGTCATCTTCTCGATGGGTGTCTCGTTTCAGACCGAACAGGAGGGCATCGAGCACCAGGACGCGATACCCCCGGCCCCGCCACCGGAGAGCACGCCCGGATTCCGTTCCTCGGGAAAGGTTTTCGACGACGCGGGTTTCTCCCAGTTCGCTGAGTGGGACATCCGGATGGTGCCGCGCGATGAACTCGAACTGCTGCCCGGCAAGGCTTCCCGGCAGCAGGTGTGGTTCAAGCATAAAGAACGGTTGCCCGATGACCCGGTGCTGCACATCTGTGCGCTGACCTATATGAGCGACCTCACCCTGCTGGGCTCGGCGCAGGCGACCCACCCGGGGGAGCGCGCGAATCTGATGGTCGCCTCGCTGGATCACGCGGTGTGGTTCATGCGCCCGTTTCGGGCCGACGAATGGCTGCTGTACGACCAGTCGTCGCCGTCGGCCAGCGGCGGCCGGGCGCTCACCCAGGGCAAGATCTTCAATCAGCGCGGCGACATGGTGGCCGCGGTCATGCAGGAGGGGTTGACCCGCTACAAGCGCGGCTATACCCCGCCCGGCAGGTGAGCGGCCCGAACGTCGGCGTGCTGGCACTGCAGGGTGACACCCGCGAGCACCTCGCCGCACTGACCGAGGCCGGCGCGCAGGCGTCGACCGTGCGCCGTCGCAGCGAGCTCGATGCCGTCGACGCACTCGTCATCCCCGGCGGGGAGTCCACCACGATGAGCCTGCTGCTGCGCGAGTTCGACCTTCTGGAACCCTTGCGGCAGCGACTTGCCGATGGGATGCCGGCCTACGGGTCGTGCGCCGGGATGATTCTGCTGGCCGGCGAGATTCTCGACGCGGGCGCGCCCGGCCGGGAGGCGGAGGCACTGGGCGCCATCGATATGACGGTTCGCCGCAACGCCTTCGGCCGTCAGGTCGACTCCTTCGAAGGCGATATCGACGTCCTCGGTCTCGACGAACCGGTCCGGGCGGTGTTCATCCGCGCGCCCTGGGTCGAGCGGATCGGGCCCGGCGTGGAGGTTCTCGCGCGCGCCGATGGCCATATCGTCGCGGTGCGCCAGGGCCCGGTGCTCGCCACCGCCTTCCACCCCGAGATGACCGGCGACCGTCGGGTGCACACACTGTTCGTCGACATGGTTACCGGCCGGGCATAGCCACCGCGTCCGCCCCGTCCGCTGCCCCGTCCCCCTCGTCCATCGCGTTGAGTGAGGAGCCACGCAGCGGTCTACTCGCATTTTGCCTGCGAGGCTCCTCACTCAACGCGCAACGGGGGCGGCTCGACCACCGCAGTAGACTCAGCTGCGCACCACCCGGTACGGACGATGACGTAGGAGAGGTATGAGCGGCCATTCCAAGTGGGCGACCACCAAGCATCAGAAGGCCGTCAAGGATGCGCGCCGTGGCAAGGAATTCGCCAAGCTGATCAAGAACATCGAGGTCGCGGCCCGCACCGGCGGCGGTGACCCGAACGGTAACCCCACCCTCTGGGACGCCATCCAGAAAGCCAAGAAGACCTCGGTGCCCAATGACAACATCGAGCGCGCCCGCAAGCGCGGCGCCGGCGAGGAGGCCGGCGGTGCCGACTGGCAGACCATCATGTACGAGGGCTACGGCCCCAATGGTGTCGCGGTGCTCATCGAATGCCTGACCGACAACCGCAACCGGGCCGCCGGCGAAGTCCGCGTCGCGATGACCCGCAACGGCGGGAACATGGCCGACCCGGGCTCGGTGGCCTATCTGTTCTCCCGCAAGGGTGTGGTCCTGCTGGCCAAGAGCGACCTGTCCGAGGATGACATCCTGCTGGCGGTGCTGGAGGCGGGCGCCGAGGAGGTCAACGACCTCGGCGACAGCTTCGAGGTGGTCTGCGAGCCGACCGACCTGATCACCGTCCGCACGGCACTGAAGGACGCCGGTATCGAGTACGACTCCGCCGACGCCACTTTCCAGCCGTCGATGAGCGTGGAGGTCGACCTGGAGACCGCCCGCAAGGTGCTCAAACTGGTCGACGCACTGGAGGACAGCGACGACGTCCAGGACGTCTTCACCAACATCGACATCCCCGACGACGTCGCAGCCCAACTCGACGAGGACTGACGCCACGTCCCGCGAGCGTGCGTGTCGGTACGGTGACACGCCGGGGCGGGCGGGGCATCTGCGCACGCTCGCCGGAGTGGGCCGGGCGTGTCTTTCGCGTGGTCCGTCACCCCCAGCCGTTACGCTATCGAACAACTGTTCGTAGGTGAGAGGTGATCCGTGCGGGTGATGGGAGTAGACCCCGGGTTGACCCGGTGTGGGCTCTCGGTGATCGAGAGCAGCGGTGGCCGCCAGGTCACTGCGCTGGACGTCGACGTCGTGCGGACCCCGGCCGGTGATCCGCTGCAACTGCGACTGCTGGCGATCAGCGACGTCGTCGAGCACTGGCTCGACACCCACTGCCCTGATGTGATCGCGATTGAGCGGGTGTTCGCCAACCACAACGCCAATACCGCGATGGGCACCGCACAGGCCGGTGGGGTGATCGCACTCGCCGCCGCGCGCCGTGGGATCGACGTGCACTTCCACACGCCCAGCGAGGTGAAGGCCGCCGTCACCGGAAACGGCAACGCCGACAAGGCTCAGGTCACCGCAATGGTGACCAGGATCCTGCAGTTGCAACAGAAGCCGACACCTGCCGATGCCGCGGACGCACTGGCGCTGGCCATCTGCCATTGCTGGCGCGCGCCGATGATCGCCCGGATGGCCAAGGCCGAGGCGATCGCCGCCGAAGCCCAGCGGGCCTACAGGGCCAAGCTCAAGGCGGCACCACGCCCGGTCGCGGGACGCGCCACATGATCGCCTCGGTGCGCCAGGAGGCGACGTGATCGCCTCGGTGCGAGGCGAGGTGCTCGAGATCGCCCTCGACCACGTCGTGATCGAGGCGTCCGGGGTGGGCTACAAGGTCATGGCAGCCCCGTCGACACTGGCCACACTACGCAGGGGCACTGAAGCGAAACTGATCACCGCGATGATCGTGCGCGAGGACTCCCAGACGCTGTACGGGTTCGCCGACAACGATTCCCGCGACCTGTTCCAGACGCTGCTCGGGGTCTCTGGCGTGGGGCCGAAGATTGCGCTGGCCACCCTGGCGGTGTACGACGCCTTCGCGTTGCGCCGTGCACTCGGCGACGGTGATGTCGCCGCGCTGATGAGGGTGCCCGGCATTGGTAAACGCGGCGCTGAACGTCTGGTGCTGGAACTGCGCGACAAGATCGGGGCCATGCCGAGCACCGGGGGAGCAGTGGCGGTGGGGCACGCGGTGCGCGGACCGGTCGTGGAAGCTCTTGTCGGACTTGGCTTTGCGCTCAAACAAGCAGAGGACGCCTGCGACAAGGTGTTGGCCGATGATCCCGATGCGACTACGTCCAGCGCGCTGCGTGCGGCGCTGTCGCTGCTGGGAAAGAAGTAGCTGATGAGCCGCTTGCGCGAAGAACAGAGCATCTAGTGGGCCGATTCGAGGACGATGACGTCGACGAGCCCGACCGGGAAGTCTCGCCGGCGCTGACCGTCGGTGAGGGCGAAATCGATGCCAGCCTTCGGCCGCGATCGCTGGGGGAGTTCATCGGCCAGCCTCGGGTGCGCGAGCAACTGCAGTTGGTTCTCGAGGGCGCCAAGAACCGCGGCGGCACACCGGATCACATTCTGCTGTCCGGGCCGCCGGGTCTGGGGAAGACGTCGCTGGCGATGATCATCGCCACCGAACTCGGCTCAGCGTTGCGGGTCACCTCCGGCCCGGCACTGGAGCGCGCGGGCGATCTGGCGGCGATGCTGTCCAACCTCGTCGAGGGTGACGTGTTGTTCATCGATGAGATTCACCGCATCGCCCGGCCCGCCGAGGAGATGCTGTATCTGGCCATGGAGGACTTCCGGGTCGACGTGGTGGTGGGCAAAGGCCCCGGGGCGACGTCGATTCCGTTGGAGGTGGCCCCGTTCACCCTCGTCGGCGCCACCACCAGATCGGGTGCATTGACCGGGCCGCTGCGCGACCGGTTCGGGTTCACCGCGCACATGGATTTCTACGACGCCAGCGAATTGGAGCGGGTGCTGACCCGTTCGGCCGGCATCCTGGGCATCGAACTCGGTACCGAGGCGGGGTCGGAGATCGCTCGCCGGTCGCGTGGCACGCCACGGATCGCCAACCGTCTGCTGCGCCGGGTGCGTGACTTCGCGGAGGTTCGTGCCGACGGTGTCATCACCCGCGATATCGCCAAATCAGCCCTGGCCGTCTACGACGTCGACGAACTCGGCCTGGATCGGCTCGACCGGGCGGTGCTGTCGGCGCTGACCCGAAGCTTCGGTGGTGGTCCGGTGGGGGTGTCCACCCTGGCCGTCGCGGTGGGTGAGGAGGCTGCCACTGTCGAGGAGGTGTGCGAGCCATTCCTGGTGCGCGCAGGCATGATCGCACGAACACCGCGCGGCCGGGTGGCCACCCCGCAGGCCTGGACCCACCTCGGGATGACGCCACCACCCGGGGCGGGCGGGCTCGGCCAGCCCGTGTTGTTCGAGTGACGCCGCGTCAGTGGCGGGTGCTCACTGTTGCGCCGATGTCGGCTCGTTGACCCGGTACAGCCGCCAATTGGGCTGGTTCTCGCCGTCGTTGGGCATCTCCAGTTCTAGCGTGGCGATATCCGCTCCGGTGTTGTAGAGGGTCGGGTATCGCTGGTTGACCGCATCGGAGACGCCTCGGCCGGTTGGCGGAACAACGAGCAGATACTCGATTCCGGCGGCGGAGGGATCATTGAGCAGATGAACGAAGTCAGGGTCGGACGGAATCGCAAACGTCTTGGGATGACGTGACGCCGCAATGATGGCGAAGCCGTAGACGGTGTCAGTGACGACCGACCCCTCGGGCAGGTTGAGATCGTCGAGATAACGAGCGATCTGCCGCTCGGTGGAGAACGTGCGGGCGATCCGATGCTCGGTCGCTTTGCGCGGACTCACACTGTCGGGCGCCGGATTGATCATCGCGCCCAGCGCATACTCCTGCGGCGCGTATCCGGGCAGACTCATTCCCCACGCGGCAATCGGTACGCATAACGCGAACGTCATCGCCACCCCCGCGTAGCCGACCCGGCGTGTCGAAGCGGGAGGTGCAGGCACCGCGGTCGGAACCGGCGCATGTCGACCTCGGCGGACCGGTGCCACGAGGGTGCCGTCGGGAACGGCGAGTAAGGCAATGGTTGCCGTCAGCGGGATGGCGATGATGTAGAAGCGCAGGAACGGAAAGGTCGACCCCAGCGCGTAACTCAGCGCCTGAAATGCCAGGGCCGAGCCGAAGATCGCCAGCGGCGGCACCATCATTGCCCAGTCCGGCCGTCGCCCCCGAATGACACCGGCCCGAATGATCAGCGGTACGAGGACCGGTGCCAGCAGCAATGTACAGGTGGTGGCGAACAGCAGACCGCTGCCGAAGCCCACCTGCACCGCACCGGATTGTTCAAGGATGGCGGAGTTCCCGTATCTGGACGTGAACTGCGCGAAAGCTTCTCCGGTGATCAGCCAGCTGGCTACCGCCCAGCCAAGGAATGAGACAACACCGGGAGCGCTCACCACAGTCATGTCCAGCAGTGCGCGCCGGACTCGAGGGTGGGTCTGGGCACGGCGGTAGGTGGTGACCGCAACCAGAATCCCGGCGGCGGCGATGCAGGCGACGGCGTCGTAGCGGGTGAGGTATGCCAGCCCCATGGCGATGCCGCCGGCGGCGATCAGGTGGTGGACGTCGTCATCGGCCATCCACAGGATCAGCCGGCGTACCGCCCACGTGGTGAAGAAGATGAAGGGCGCCTCGCTCATCGCATTGGAACCGTAGAAGACGATCATCGGATTCACGGCGAATAGCGTGGCGATGCTCACGCTGAACCAGCGGGGTAAGCCGCGATCGGTGCCGATCGAGAGGATCTGAACCACCGCTCCGGCCATGAACAGCGCCGACATCACACTGCCGGCGAAGGCCCGCTCCCCAAGCTCCGGCACCAGTGGGTCCAATGCGACGATGGGAACCTCGATCATCGCGGTGAGCGGGGTGAAGATGAATCCGATTGCGGCCAGGTGGGGATCGCGGCTGAAGATCACGCTCGCGGCGGCCAGATCGCGGGACAACGCATCACCGAGGATGAACCCGTTGCGCACCTGCAGCCAGTACCCAATGCCGAGGTATGCCGCACCGGCCATGGCATATGCCAGCGCCTTGAGCCGTCGATCGGAGATTTCGGTCATCTGCTCTCAGCTGGCTCAGCGTCGGGTGATTGGGCGAGACCGTGAAACGTCTTCTCCCAGTAGGAAGGATTGCGGACCAGCTGGTACAGGCCCTTGATGGCGGCGACGCTCATCATGATGAAGAAAATCTGAACGGTCAGCGCAGGTATCAACAGATCAGCCCGGTCATCCTCGCGCAATGCGATGACGTTCATGTAGAACGTGGCAGCGTTGCCGAGGATGAGCGCCGCGAGAGCGGGGAAGTAGACATACCAGGGGAACACGGCCCCGACGAGCTCCGGCTGGCCCAGGAACCACACCAGCGTGAGGTACCAGAACAGCATATTCAGCACCGCGACAACGGGAGTTCCGGCCATCAGGAGGTTGAACCGAAGGAAGTTCCCTACACCGATGGTCCGGATCAATTGGCCGGGCTGACGCATATGCACCAGCCAGGTCTGGAGATAGCCCTTGTACCAACGGGAACGCTGACGAATCCAGTTGATCGGGTCGCTATTGGCCTCCTCGAGGGTCGTGGAGTCCAGTACCGCAGTTCGGTAGCCGCGCGCACAGATCCGCAGTCCGAGGTCGGCGTCTTCGGTCACGTTGAACGGATCCCACGCCCCGATCAGGTCGAGCACATCGCGTCGGAGGTGATTTGATGTGCCGCCCAACGGAATCGGGGCCGAGGTGCCCATCATGCCGGGTAATAGGTAGCCGAACCACAGTCCGTATTCCGCGGTGAACCATCCGGTCAGGAGGTTCTGGCCGCCGTTGTGATAGGCCAGTTTGGCCTGGATGCAGGCGATGTTGTCCGGGAGTTTCCGGAACGCAGCGACTACGCGGCGCAACTGCAGGGGCTCCGGGAGATCCTCCGCGTCGTAGATGGTGACGATGTCGCCGGTGGCGAATTCCAATCCGTAGTTGCAGGCCTTCGGTTTGGTGCGCGGCTCGGCCGGCGGCACCAGCAGGGTGGTGATGCTCTCCGAGGTGATGCATGGCCGCGCGGCGTTGATGGTGACCTCGTCGTCAGCTTCGAGCAGCAGCAGAATCTGCAACTTGTCGGCCGGGTAGTCCAGCTGTGCCATCGCCTCAATCAGGTCGGCAACCACCTCGGGCTCGTTGTAGGCCGGCACCAGGATCGTGTAAGCAGGGAGTTGATCGTCAGACAGGCTGAGCGCTTCCTCATCGGAGATGCCGATTGGTCGGGTCGCCAACCCGCGCCGGAAGATGAGCACCCGGTCGGCCATCGTGAAAACGTAAGCAAGAGTGCACAATCCGAGCAGTGCGATTGCCGTCTGCAGTGGTTTCCAGATGACGAATGCAAAAATCATGACGAGTAGTGTCCATAGCGCTGCGCGCTGCCAGCCCACCGCAGAAACGGCGGCCGAGCGCAGCGGGTCGTCGGCGCGCAGACCATTGACGGCGCGGTCGAGGGCGCGCTGCTGCTGGTCGGGCGTCAGGTTGTCGAGGTCGAACCCGGGCCGGGCGCTCACTGCGATTGCCCCGCCTGTTGTAGTTGAGTATCGACTAGCGCGCGGCCAAACTCGGTCAGCAGGCCGGCATCTTTGAAGGCGGGGTCACGATCCGAGGTCACGGTGCTGCCCCGAAACAGAACGTCGAGCATGGTGCGCAGTGTTGCCCCGAATCCGCCACTGGGTTCGGGGAACTGTGCGTCCGCATCATGATTGTCGACCGAGATGAGCATTACCCGCTGGGCGGAGTCCTGGTTGCGCCATGTCCAGATGAGAATGTCGTAGCTCAGGAACAGCTTGTCGTTGACCGCGTTGACCAGCGCGCCGGTAATTCCATGCCCAAGGTCGATGAGGCGCGGGTTGCTGATCCTGCTGGATGATTCGTCGTAGGGGATAGTGGCCGGGAACGCCTCCAGGGAGATCGGTCGCCAGGTGCTCGTCGTATCGACCATGACGGTGCGTGGCCGGCCCAGGGTGTCCCACCGCGGATCAGCGGTGTCGGCGACTATCCGTTGGCGGATCAGAACGGCCCGTTGACCATGAAAGCGCCTGACCCAGGCATACTCGCGTTCCGCGTTGACGTGCCACCCGGCCGGTGCGGTCAGCGGCTGGCCGAACGTCATTGCTCTGACCCATGTCGGGGCGATTCCAGGCTTGGGCAGGTGCACCAACGACAGTGCCGCCGCCGCCGCCAGTGTCAGCGCAATACCGGCCCACACCTGCCGGGTCGTCAACGGCCGGATCGTGCGCTCGAGAATACGTTTGGGTCGACCGCGGCGGGCGTGCAGGTAGAGACTGCCAGCGACGATGAACATCGACAGCGTCGCGGGACCCATCTGGAAAGCCAGCCGCGCCGCATTCGGCATGGAGACCGCCATGACGGCCAGGAATGCCAACCCGATCCCCAACGTGCTGACCGCACCGATGGCCGCCCGCCGCCGCGTGCGCCCGACGGCGATAGCGGTGGCGGCTGCGGCGATCAGCACGGCGGCCGCACCCGCGGCCGCCCTGGTGCCACCGAGGAGGATGACGGTGATCTGATACGCCAGTGGCACCATCAACAGCGGCAGCGCCCACACCCAGGCGAATCGGGACACCGGCCGAAGACCGAACAGCACGATGCTGGCACCCAGGACGAATGCGCCCATTGCGAACAGATCGATGCGTAGCAGAAGAAAATACAGCGAATACCGTTCGAGCAGAACACCTTGCACCAGAATCGCCAGGACAAACACCAGACCGCCGACGATGATGTCCGTCTGGCGGTCATAGATGGGTAATTCGACTGGTTGCCGCCGTGCGACGGCCACGGCGGCGAACGCCACGGCCAGCAGCATGAGCCAGTAGTAGCCGATGAGGCCACCGGCGCGAGTGGTGGCGACCAGGCTCTGCAGCGACTCGTGGAAAGCCAGCAGGGTTGCTGCCGCGATGAAAGAGCACCGCAACGCCGTTCTGAGAACCGGCTTATGCATCCCGAACCGTCTCGCTAGGGTTCGCGGGGAAGCCGGTGGGGGTGCGACCGTCGTCATCGTCAGCGTTCGGAAGTGGCGCGGCGGGATTGTCGCCAAATGAACGCGTACCCGATCAGAGCGGCTGCGGTGACGCCCGCGACGGCCCACCACACGTTCTCGGTATCTCCCGGTTCGGTCGCTGTATCAGAAGTCCCCGACTGCGGACGCACCGTGACGGGCTGCCGGCCCGGTGCGGCGATCAACACGGTCCCATCGAGCCGGGGCCACCGGCGCCCGTCGGCGCCCAGCCAGCGAAGGAGTTCATCGAGTTCGCCCGGGGCAGCATTCGAGGTTGCGACGAGCACTGATCGCCCCCCTTCGAAAAAGGTCTGCAGCGAGCCGTAGCGCAGAGTCGGATTGAGGGTGAGCGTGGTCGGTGCTCCCGACTCGTCTGTGGCCTGGAGCGTCACACTGCTGTCGGTGGCACTCAGCGGCAGGGGAATCTCCGGATGGTTCCAGCCGTCAGCCGCAATGAGAATGGCCGGGTTGGGGCTGTCGATCGCCTTCTGGAGTTCGGTAGCAACGGTGTACAGCGGCAGTGCCACCATCCGTTGCAGGCCGACGACGATCGCGGCGGCACGGACGGTGTCGGCGAACGCATCGGCGCCGATTCCGATCTCCACCCTGGGCATCAATGCTTGCGGCAGCGACTGAAATCCTCCTGGCAGCGGCGGAACCGCGGGCTCGCTCTGCACCACGCTGTCTCCGTCGACGGTCAGCGTTAACGGCAGGAACTCGTCGCACCGGCCGACGTTGCCGGCGACGTTCAACGCGAAATCAACAGTGGTGTAGCGCCGCAACAATCGATCGGGGATGCTCACCCATCGGTCGATCGCCCCGGTGGCATCGGTGGGCCACTGCGCGATGGTCTCGTCGCCGATGTTCGCGACCAATCGTGCGCTGACACTGGCGGGGATCGGGGTGTAGGACCCTTTCAGTTGCAGGCGGACCGAGTGGGCGGCGCGTCCCAGCCTCGTCTGGTCGACGCCGATCGACACCCGCGGACTCAGGGCGACCGCGGAGGCCCCCGCCTGGCCGAGTGCCGTCAACGTGGTGACGTCGCCAGGCAGCTGCGGACTGGTTGTGAGCGGTCCGGCGACTGCTTCGGAGCTGATGGCCAACCGGGAGACGTCTGCCGACAGCAGGCGGGCCTGGTTGGTCAGGTCGTTGTCTGAGCCCGAGATGCGCAGCCGCGGGATGGGATCGACGCCGGGCTGCAGCGCAAGGCCCGCCGCGGGGCCTTGCGCGATGACGATCTGTCGTTCGAAGGGCAACGACGGCGGCGGGGCGGGCTCCGTCGGAACGACCTCGACGATGGTGGGTTGAGCACCGTAGTGCGCCACGACCGCTGCCGAAAGTCGGATCGCCGCATCGGATTCGGCCATGGTCGGCGTTGCCGGGATCGCGATGGTCAACTTGCGTAGCACCGGCGGCAGGAAGTCTGCGATGGTACTGGGCGGACTCTCGACCCCGGCGAAGGCCACCGCGCCGTTGGTGAGCCGCACCGGGTTGGCCAGGTCCGGGCAGCGGCCCTCAGGCGGTGACAGGTCGGTCCGCAGTTGAAGCGTCACCGAGTTGTCGACGATCTCGGCTCCCGCCAACGGAATCGAGATCGGCGCCATATCCGTCGCGGGCAGTGCTACCCGCGTGATGGTGCGATCATCCTGGCTCACCGTCACGGTTCCGATCCCGATATCCGCCGGGAGCTCCACCGTCGCAGTCAGCGCCTCCGGGACTAATCCCGGCGGCACCGGAAAGATCAGTCCGGCCTTTCCGTGGTTAGTGAAGAAGGACAGCGGCGCAAGGGCACCTATATCGGCCAGCGCCAGGACGGGCCCGGCCGGCGGGGGGCCAACCGGCAAGGGTCCAACCGGCACGGGGTCGTCGTCGGCTGCGGCCGGAATAGGGCATCCCGTTACGGCAATCGCGATAGCGGCCACGGCCGAAAGCGCTGAGGTCAGAAGTCTCCTCAGCGGTGCCATTGGCCGCAGACTAGTGGACAACCACCCCCGCAGCAATCCGTGAAATTACGTAATCTCGCCCGGTAGCGGCACCGATCGGGTGCTGATATCCGCCGAAAGAGATTCTCGGCAAACACAATCCACCAAGTGGGACGCTCTGTGTCTGTCGAGACGAGACTGACGTGCCATGTTGGCAACGATTGTCACCCCGCGGACGCCCTCAGATCCCGGCGAGGATCTCCGCAAGAACGTCGAGGCCCTCGAGCAGTAACTCATCGCTGATCGTCAGCGGCGGCAGGAACCGCAGAACGTTGCCGAACGTGCCGCAGCTCAGCACCAGCACCCCTTGGGCGTGCGCGAGCGTGGTCAGCGCCTTGGTCAGATCCGGATCGGGTTCAGCCGTGCCGGATTTCACCAACTCGATGGCGATCATCGCGCCGCGTCCGCGAACGTCACCGATCCTGTCATCGTCGGCCTGCATCCGGTTCAGCTTGTCCTTCATAAGCTTCTCGATCCGCTTGGCGCGATCCAGCATGCCGTCGAGTTCGATGGTCTCGATGGTGGCCAGTGCCGCGGCGCACGCAAGGGGATTGCCGCCGTAGGTTCCGCCCAGTCCGCTGACATGAGGCGCATCCATCATCTCGGCCTTACCGGTCACCGCCGACAGCGGCAGGCCGTCGGCGATGCCCTTGGCGGTGATGATCAGGTCGGGTTCGATGCCTTCGTCCTCGCAGGCGAACATCGCACCGGTGCGGGCGAAACCGCTCTGCACCTCATCGGCGATGAACACCACGTTGTTGTCGGCACACCAGGCACGCAACGCGGGCATGAATCCCGGTGCGGGAACGATGAATCCGCCCTCGCCCTGGATCGGCTCGATGATCACGGCCGCCAGGTTTGCCGCGCCGATCTGCTTGTCGATCACCGTCAACGCGCGCTCGGCAGCCAGTTCGCCGTTGGTGGCCCACTCCTTGTCGATCAGGCCGTCGCGGTAGGGGTAGGACATCGGGGCGCGATAGATCTCGGGCGCGAACGGACCGAAACCGCTCTTGTACGGCATCGACTTCGCGGTCAGCCCCATCGTCAGGTTGGTCCGGCCGTGATAGGCGTGGTCGAACGCGACCACCGCGGACCGGCCGGTGTAGGAGCGTGCGATCTTGACGGCGTTCTCGACCGCCTCGGCACCGGAGTTGAACAGTGCCGTGCGCTTTTCGCCTGACCCCGGGGTGAGCCGGTTGAGGTGTTCGGCGACGGCGATGTACTTCTCGTAGGGCGTCACCATGAAACAGGTGTGGGTGAAGTCGGCCACCTGCTCGCGGACCGCGTCGACCACCCGCGGCGAGGAGTTGCCGATCGTGGTGACGGCGATACCTGAACCCAGGTCGATGAACCGGTTGCCGTCGACGTCCTCGATGATGCCGCCGGAGGCGCGCGCGACGAATACCGGCATGGTGACGCCGACGCCGCGGGAGACCGCGGCCACCCGGCGCTTACCCAGTGCGGTGGAGACCGGTCCGGGGATCGCGGTGACGAGTTTGCGGCTCTGCTCGACGGTGCCGAGTTCCATGGTGCTCACGGTGTTCTCCTGACTTTCCCTGTTATCAGAGAGTAGTCGGCCGACAACGCGACGCAACTGAAATCCCGGCCGGACAACACGTCAGGGCGCAGATCACAATGGCCCGCCGTCGACGCGGTCCACCGTCGTGAAGGATTCGACCGGCGCGCGGCGAAGGCGTCGGGGCTGGCGCACCGGATGGCCCAGCGCGATCCCCGCGGCCAACGCCCACTGCTCCGGCGCGCCGAGCAATCCCTTCACCGCGTCCTCCTCGCGGATCAGCATCGTGGTGAGCACACCAGCAAGCCCTTCGGCGCGGGCGGCCAGCAGGATGTTCCAGCCGAAGGGGTAGATGGAGGCGCCGCCGGCGAAGGAGTAGCGGTCCAGGTCGCGGTCGACCGCGGCCAGTTTCGTCAGGTCGGCGAAGATCATTAGCAGTACCGGTACCCGGTCGAGATCCGCGGCGAACCCCTGGGCGGCCGCGGCGGCCACACCCTCCGGCGCTGCCGCCACGGCAGCCTGCTCGGCGGCGCGGTCATTACCCGGTGCCCACGGGCGCAGACCGGCGGCGCCCATCGCGAGATAGTCGTGCCAGCCGGGCAGGTAGAGGTCGCGAAGCCGCGTCCTGGTGTCGGGATCCTTCACCACAACGACGTGCCAGGCCTGGGCGTTGGCGCCACTGGGCGCGAAGCGGGCGGTATCGAGAACCCGCGCCAGCACCTCGTCGGGCACCGGGTCATCGGTGAACTCGCGCACTGTGCCGGTGGTCCGCAACGCCTCGATCAGGTCCATCGGGCCATCCTCGGTCCTGTTTGCGGCCAGGGCAATGCGGTCCCGCCTCGTCCAATGGCACACTTGTCAGGCGCGGGCCCGTGATCGGCGGTCCCGGATCGACGAACCGAAAGAGACGCCGCGATGGAGCAACTGCTTGGTTTCCTGCCCCTGATCATCATCATGGGTGCGTTCATGTTCTTCGCCTCGCGGCGCCAGCGCAAGGCCATGCAGGCCACCGTCGACCTGCAGCAATCGCTGCGCATCGGGGATCGGGTGAATACGACGTCAGGTCTGCAGGCAACGATCGCGGGTATCGGCGAGGACACCGTGGACCTGGAGATTGCACCGGGCGTGGTGACGCGCTGGATGAAACTGGCGGTCCGCAACCGCATCGCCTCGGATCTGCCGCAGGATGGCGAGGCGGGTGCCGGCAACCGGACCTACGAAGTGACCGAGAACGACGCCGACCGCCTGTCCTGAGACTGACCGCCCGCCGCGACCCGTACCCTTTGCGGGGAGCGCAGACCACCGCCAGGCGGCTTCGCGCCGGTAACGCGGCATACGACTAGGAGAATCAACAACGTGGCATCGTCTTCGTCGCCGGTGCATCCGTACCGCTACCTGTCGGTGTTCCTGGTCGCCCTGGTCGGCCTCTACCTGCTGGTATTCCTGACCGGTAACAAGGAGGCCAAGCCCAAACTCGGAATCGACCTGCAGGGCGGCACCCGGGTCACCCTGACCGCGCGCACCCCGGACGGCTCGAAGCCCACCCGGGATGCGCTCGACCAGGCCCTGCAGATCATCAGCTCCCGCGTCAACGGCCTCGGAGTCTCGGGATCGGAGGTGGTGATCGACGGTGACAACCTCGTCATCACCGTCCCCGGCAATGACGGCAATGAAGCACGCAACCTCGGCCAGACCGCCCGGTTGTTCGTCCGCCCGGTGATCGGCCAACCGATTCCGGTCGAGGCGGTCAACAAGAAACCCGATGGTGCGCCTGGCGCACCCGGGGCACCGCCTGGCGCGCCACAGCCTCCGGGCGCACCCGGCGCTCCCGCAGCACCACCGGGTGCGGCGCCGGTTCCACCGAGTCCGCCGCCGGCGCCCGCCCCGGCCAGTCCCGCACCGCAGCCACGCCCGTACCCGCTTGAGCCGACGCCTCCGGCGGTGCCATCGACGGAATCAACGTCCCCTTCGGCCCCGGCAACATCCCCGCCGGCATCGTCTCCGGCACCGACGCCCTCCCCGGCGCCCGGCCAGTCATCGGCCCCGGCGACACCGGGTGCCCCGGCACCGCCACCCGGACCGCCGGACCCGCGCCAAGACCTGGCCGCGCGGATCAAGTTCGAGAAGGAACTGCGGCAGAGCAACAACCAGAATCTGCTGCTGATCTCCGTGCAATACATGGCCGGACGCTGCGACCAGGAAGACATCCTGGCCGGCAACGACGACCCGCAACTACCACTGGTGACGTGCTCGCAGGATCACAAGTACATCTACATCCTCGACAAGTCGATCATCAGTGGAGATCAGATCAAGGACGCCACGTCCGGCTTCGATCAGCAGAGTGGGGCTTATGTCGTGGACCTTGAGTTCAAAGACGACGCCGCCACCACGTGGGGTGATTTCACCGCCGCGAACATCGGCACCCAGACCGCCTTCACGCTCGACTCCCAGGTGGTGAGCGCACCCCAGATCCGGGAGGCCATCCCCGGTGGGCGCACCCAGATCAGCGGCGGCGATCCACCGTTCACCGTGGACAGTTCCAAGCAGTTGGCCAACGTCCTCAAGTACGGCTCGCTTCCGCTGTCCTTCGAATCGTCGGAAGCCGAAACGGTCTCGGCCACACTGGGATTGACGTCTCTGCGGGCCGGGTTGATCGCCGGTGCGATAGGCCTTGCCATGGTGTTGGTGTACTCGCTGCTCTACTACCGGGTGCTGGGTCTGCTCACCGCGCTGTCACTGGTGGCCTCCGGAGCCATGGTGTTCGCCATCCTGGTGCTGCTCGGCCGCTACATCAACTACACCCTGGACCTGGCCGGCATCGCCGGTCTGATCATCGGCATCGGTACCACCGCCGACTCGTTCGTGGTGTTCTTCGAACGCATCAAGGATGAGATCCGCGAGGGCCGATCCTTCCGATCGGCGGTGCCACGAGGCTGGGCCCGGGCGCGCAAGACGATCCTGTCCGGCAACGCGGTGAGCTTCCTGGCCGCTGCGGTGCTGTACTTCCTGGCAGTCGGACAGGTGAAGGGATTCGCCTTCACCCTCGGCCTGACCACGATCCTCGACGTCGTCGTGGTGTTCCTGGTCACCTGGCCGCTCGTGTACCTGGCCTCGAAGTCGGCCACCATGGCCAAGCCCGCATTCAACGGTCTCGGCGCGGTACAGCAGATCGCCCGGGAGCGTCGGGCGGCCGGGCAGTCGGACACAGTCGCTGCGACGGGACGGGGATAGTCCGATGACCGATAACCCGATGACCGATAACGATGATGACGTCGACGTGTCCGAGGTGATCGAGACCACCGATATCGATCTGGAGACCGACGACATCGAGATCGACGACATCGAGACCACTGCGGTCGAACTCGGTGCGGCGGGACGGGTTCCCCGGCACGGGTTCTTCACCCGGCTCTACACCGGAACCGGTGCGTTCGAGGTGGTCGGCCGCCGCAAGCTGTGGTTCGGCATCAGCTTCCTGATCGTCGGAATTGCGATCGCCAGTATTGTGTTGCGCGGCTTCACCTTTGGCATCGACTTCCAGGGCGGAACCAAGATGTCTTTCCCCCGAAGCGGGTCGGACGGGGAAGCCAGCATCAGCCAGGTCGAGGAGACCTTCGCCCAGACCATCGGTAAGAACGCAGAGTCGGTGGTGATAGTCGGCAACGGATCGACGTCCACCGTGCAGATCCGGTCGGAGGCCCTCACCAACGATCAGACCGCCAAGCTTCGCGAGGCACTATTCACCAGGTTCCAGCCCAGGGGCGAGGACGGGAAGCCGAGTAAACAGGCGATCAGCGATTCGGCGGTGTCGGAGACCTGGGGTGGTCAGATCACCAAGAAGGCACTGATCGCGCTCGCGGTCTTCCTCGTGCTGGTCACCATCTACATCACGCTGCGCTACGAGAAGTACATGGCGCTGGCGGCCCTGGCGGCACTGGGCTTCGACCTGCTCACCACCGCCGGGGTCTACTCGCTGGTGGGCTTCGAAGTGACGCCGGCGACGGTGATCGGCCTGCTCACCATCCTCGGATTCTCGCTTTACGACACCGTGATCGTGTTCGACAAGGTCGAGGAGAACACCAAGGGTTTCGAACACACCACCCGAAGAACCTTCGCCGAGCAGGCCAACCTCGCCATCAACCAGACCTTCATGCGATCGATCAACACCAGCCTGATCTCGAGCATGCCGGTGCTGTCACTGATTGTCGTCGCGGTCTGGATTCTGGGTGTCGGCACGCTCAAGGACCTGGCTTTGGTGCAGTTGGTTGGCATCCTGGTCGGCACGTACTCGTCGATTTTCTTCGCGACCCCACTGCTGGTGACGATGCGGGAGCGGACCGCACTCGTCCGCAACCACACCCGACGGGTGCTCAACCGCCGCAAGCCCGCCGAGTCGGTGAGCAAACCATCGACTGACGTCGTCGACGAATCCGAAGCGGCGATCAGCGCATCGGCCGGGGTCTCCAAGCCCGTACCGGGCGCCCGACCGGTTCGCCCGAGTCGGCCCTCCGGCAAGCGGGATCGATAGGCCGTTCGTGGCTCCCCGTCGTCGCCGCACGACCGTTTTCGCGGCGGTGGCTGTTTCCGCCGTGCTGGTTTCGAGTTTCCTGACGTCGTGCGCCGACGCTGGGGTAGATCAGGTCAACTACGCCGTCGACGGCATCTTCAGTAGCTACAACACCAATACGGTCAATGGGGCGGCGTCGGCCGGTCCCCAGGCATTCGCCCGGGTACTCACCGGTTTCGGCCTACAC